>Ga0206130_10000097_pt1 | contig 140418 bp, 137 predicted proteins | sample Helgoland_Spring_9_FD_148637 | JGI IMG/M metagenome (GOLD analysis project Ga0206130, IMG submission 148637) | Pelagic subsurface seawater microbial communities from Kabeltonne, Helgoland, North Sea - Helgoland_Spring_Bloom_20160512_1 | ecosystem: Environmental > Aquatic > Marine > Epipelagic...
TAAAAGGCTGCTATCTTGCGGTTCACACCGCAAAGGCTGGCCGTAGTTCGCGCTGTCGATCCCGAAACAAAATGCTCCGTGAGGCGATCTTGTTTGTTGGGACTTAGACGACTCTTTCTCATGCTTCCCATCATAACCTCTTCTTAGGTTATCTTGGTCAGCCCCTTATAAAGTTAGTTTTTTTGGTCAACTTTAGATTATTTTTGTTTATTCAAGGGCCTGATAGCGTTTATTGACTTTAGACCAAAGGAAATGGGAGCTCTAACTTTATCAAGTTAAATAGCCCGCCCGTAAAAATACTGAGCGGGCTTTTTCTTCAAGCCATGTTGAAGAATCTCTACTACATTAGAGTTTGTTCATTGTCGGTTCTGATGCAACAACTGGTTCCACCATAGTGGTCGGTGCTGCACACGCTGAGATCGTTAAGGCGCTACAGATTAAAAGAACACTTCCAAGTTTACGCATAATTTATATCCATCTATATTTTACATATGCCATATTAACAATTATCGGTAATCAACGCAACTCAGCAAATTTACCCATCAGGCTGGAGCTTTTTGTAGTTACATTAGGCACAATATAACGATCTCGGGCGGTAGGTGTACCAGGGGCGGGCTGTATCATGGTGATAACGGATAGCTGTACCAAACCGTCTAGCAGGAGCACCCCCTCATTATGGGTCACATGTTCCTGTGCTTGGCTCAGTTGGATATAAGGCAGCTATATATCGGAGGAGATGGCTTACATAGTTTAAACCCTTTGCAAGATGACGTTGCGCGTCGGCATTTTACAAAGAGTTAATAGATCTGTCTCGGTGCGATCGTCCAAGTGCAACGAGTTATTTTAGGTGGCGTCCTGCACGGCTTGCGATACATCGTCCACGATCTGCATAAGCAAAGCCTCATCCTCTGCCTCCACCATCACACGGATGAATGGTTCAGTGCCTGATTTGCGAATGAGCAAACGGCCTTTCCCGACGAGTGAGGCCTCAGCTTCCTTAATTACCGCCTGCACGGAAGCTACTTCAAGAGGGGTGTTGCCAGCCGTGAAACGGACATTCTTCAAGACTTGTGGGCAGGGGGAAAACACTTGGGCCAAATCACTTGCGGGCTTGCCCGTTTCAACCATGGCCGCCAGAAACTGAAGACCCGCGAGAAGGCCATCGCCGGTTGTGGCGTAATCTCTCATGACAATATGGCCGGATTGTTCACCCCCGAGGTTAAACCCACCGCGGCGCATTGCATCGACCACATAACGATCGCCAACATCGGTGCGATGCAGGTCAATGCCCTGTGCTCCCAGCCAGCGCTCTAACCCCAGATTGGACATCACCGTTGCCACCAAGGCGCCGCCGCGCAGATTACCAGACTTGGCCCAGCGCCCAGCAATCAGACCCATGATTTGATCACCATCGGCAATATTGCCTTTCTCATCGATGATCGCGATTCGGTCAGCATCGCCATCGAGACAAATTCCGATATCGGCGCCACCTTCCAAGACAGCGGCTACGGCGGTCTGCGGCGCGGTAGAGCCGACACCCTTGTTGATATTATAGCCATTGGGCTGCACGCCAATTGGGATGACCTCGGCTCCCAATTCCCAAAGAACTTCTGGGGCTGCACGATAGGCCGCACCATTGGCGCAATCGATGACAACCTTGAGGCCATCTAACCTTTTGCCTGTGGGGAATGTGGTTTTCGCCGCTTCGACATAACGCCCGATTGGGCTCTCAATACGATTGGCGCGGCCAATGTTGTCGGGCAGGCACAGATCAACGCCGCTGTGAAACAGGGCTTCGATTTCAGCCTCTGCGGCATCCGAGAGCTTATATCCATCAGGACCGAAAAATTTAATTCCATTGTCGTGGTGTGGGTTATGGCTGGCGGAAATCATCACGCCAACATCTGCGCGCATGGAGTGGGTGAGCATCCCAACAGCTGGAGCCGGTATAGGGCCCAAAAGCACCACATCCATGCCTGTTGACAGAAAACCAGCGGTCAAAGCGGTCTCGATCATATACCCGGAGCGTCGAGTATCTTTACCGATCACAACCTTATGGCCCTGAGCTTTGTCGCGTCGAAAATACTGTCCGGCGGCCGCGGCTAAACGCAAGGCGGCCTCGGCCGTCATTGGATAAGTATTTGCGGAGCCGCGCACGCCATCAGTTCCAAATATGGTACGTTTCATGTGTCGTCCTCTCAGACCCGCTCGGGCCGTGGTACTTGCGAGAGGTGATACATCCCATGCAGATAAAATACTATCCTGCCTAAGCCACTACGAACATTTTGTTAAAAATTATTTAAAATTTAAATCAATTGCGCCGCAAGCCACCCGAGCGCGGCTCCGCCGATAAGAGCCAGAAAAATCGATCGTTTTTTGAAGCCCTGTGTTGCAGATCCCTGTTGGGAGGTGTTGTAAGTGCGGATCAAGGCCGCTTCAGCCAGTTGTGGAAGCTTTGGTCCGAAGCGCGACAAGACACGTGCCGTTTTTAACAGGTCCTTTATCAAAGCTTTCGGCCCAATGCTTTGCTTGATGTAATCCTCCACAATTGGATGCGCCACTTCCCAGATGTTGATTTGTGGGTGCAAACTGCGTGCTACGCCTTCAACAACAACCATCGTGCGTTGTAAAAGAATTAGTTCTGTGCGGGTTTCCATACCAAATTGTTCTGTTACATCAAATAGATAAGTTAGAACGCGACCCATACTGATTTGTGTCGCGTCCATCCCAAAGATGGGCTCGCCCACCGCGCGTAAAGCGCGGGCAAATTCGTCAACATCTTTGTCAGCCGGCACGTACCCGGCCTCGAAATGCACCTCAGCCACGCGTTTGTAATCGCGACGGATAAAGCCAAACAGAATTTCAGCATATACCCGGCGGGTATATTCATCGATGCGCCCCATTATGCCAAAATCATAGGCAATCACATCGCCATTGGCGGCGACCTTGATATTACCTTGATGCAAATCCGCATGGAAAAAGCCATCCCGAAGAGCATGAGATAAAAACAACTGTAAGATGCGCTCGCCAATTTGTTTGCGATCATGGCCCGCGGCGTCCAGCGCAGCATTGTCGCCGGCGGATATTCCTTCAGCCCAATCCATGGTCATGACGTTCTTGCGGGATAGGTTCCAGTTGATTTTCGGCAGCTGGAAACCCGCGTCGGATTTTGTGTTGGCGGCAAACTCACCTGCCGCACTGCTTTCAAGGCGCAAATCAAGTTCACCCATCACCACACCTTCAAAATGCGCGATCACATCCAAGGGTCGCAGGCGGCGCGCACCAGGAGCAAGGATTTCGATCATGCGTGCGGCAAAGTAAAAGGCGTCGATATCTCTGCGAAAGGCCTTTTCGATCCCAGGGCGGAGCACTTTTACCGCCACATCAGCACCGTCTGACACCAGCGTTGCCCGGTGCACCTGTGCGATAGAGGCCGCCGCGACTGGTTCGCTGAAGATGCTGAAAACTGCCTCCAAGGGCTGTTCAAGCTCAGCCTCAATCATCTCTCTGGCCTTTTCCATTGGAAAGGGCGGCAATTTATCTTGCAGCACCCGCATTTGGACGGCGAGCTCATCGCCCACCACATCAGGGCGGGTTGAGAGAATTTGCCCAAATTTAATATAGGCAGGCCCCAAAGCTGTCAGCGCGCGGGTGGCGGGTGGCATGTTGGGGTCACCCTTGTAGCCCAGCCATTGAAACGGCCATCCTAGGATTTTGGCAGCCAGACGCACGCCCCAAGGCGCATTATACGCATCCAGAATCACATTCATCGCGCCCGTGCGCTCTAATGTGGCGCCGGTGCGGATCAGGCGGAAAATATTATGTGGGCCGCGCATCTAAATTTTCCAACCAGAATGCAGTGCTGAAATCCCAAGCGAAAGATTGCGATAGTTGGCATTTTCAAAGCCCGCTTGCCGCACCATGCTCAAAAAAGTTTCCTGATTTGGGAATTTTCGAATCGATTCGATCAAATATTGATAACTGTCGCGATCATTGGCGATGAGCTTGCCCATGCGAGGGATCACGTTAAAGGAATAAAAATCATAGGCTTTTTGCGCCAAGGGGACTGGAATTTGGCTGAATTCCAACACCATCAAACGGCCTCCGGGACGTAAGACGCGAAAGGCTTCATTCAACGCCTCTTGCGGGCGCGTGACATTGCGAATGCCGAAACTGATTGTATAAACGTCAAAGCTGTTATCGGCGAAGGGCAGGGCCATGGCGTCGCCCACCACCCAATTCAAGCTGTCCAGCACTTGATTGGCTTCGGCGCGTTTGCGGCCCTCAATTAGCATGTTTTCAGTTATATCGAGCACTGTTGCGTGGCCGGATCCAGCGCGCTTGAGAAATTTAAAGCTGATATCTCCTGTGCCACCTGCGACATCGAGTAGCTTTTGACTGGGGCGCGGTGCCAGCCAATCCATCATCGCTTCTTTCCAAATGCGGTGAACACCCAGGCTCATGACATCGTTCATAACGTCATATTTACTTGCAACAGAGGTAAAAACGCCCTGCACCTTCTTGGCTTTTTCAGCCTCTGGCACGGTCTCAAAACCAAAGTGCGTTGTTTGCTCAGCGTTGTTTTGCATGGGGCGTGCCCTTTTGTGTGTACAGCCTCCCTTATAATGTGCGGAACAGCTGATACAATGTGATCTACCATAAGGAAGCACGAGATGCCCGAATTACCAGAGGTTGAGACAGTCCGTCGCGGACTCGAACCCGCTATGCAAGATCAATTGATCATAAAAGTGGACGTGAACCGACCTGACTTGCGCTGGCCCTTCCCGCCAAACATGGGGGGGCGATTAACGGGGGCGCGTGTTCTAGGGCTGCGGCGCCGGTCGAAATACATTCTTGTCGATCTAGATTCTGATGAAACTTTGATTATACATCTTGGCATGTCTGGCCGGATGCTGGTCTCTGGCTTTCAGCTTGGCCAATTTCATCAAGAGCACCCGGCACCCGAAAAGCATGACCATGTTGTTTTGCATATGGAAAATGATGCCCGTGTGACCTTTAATGATGCGCGCCGCTTTGGTGCAATGGATCTGGCGCCCACGACCCAGGTCGAGGTACATAGGCTCTTGGTAGGGCTTGGGCCCGAGCCTTTGGGTAATTCTTTTGATGAAACTTCCCTGACAGCGGCGCTTTCAGGGAAGAATTCCCCCATAAAATCAGTGCTATTGGACCAAAGAATCATCGCAGGTCTCGGCAATATTTACGTCTGTGAGGTGCTTTTTCGCGCGAAAATATCACCAATGCGTAAGGCAGGAGATTTGTCGAAAGCGCGTGTTGGTAAGATTGTACCCATTATTCGAGAGGTGCTTGAGGAGGCCATTATGGCTGGAGGTTCTAGCCTGAAAGACTATCGGCAAACCGGCGGTGAATTGGGCTATTTTCAACATAAATTTCAAGTATATGGCCAGGAAGGTCAGCCCTGTTGCTCGACAAGCTGCAAGGGTGTTATTGCGCGGGTAACGCAGGCGGGGCGGTCAAGCTTCTATTGTCCTACCTGTCAGAGATAGCTTGATATCGAATAAGAACGTGATAGGCATTAATGTCTTATTAGAACAAATTAGGGGCCAAACATGGCTTATGAGATGATCATTGTGGAAATTGCAGATCATATCTGCGTCATTAAATTAAACCGTCCAAAGGCGTTGAATGCGTTGAACGGCCAGCTGGTGGCTGAATTGGGCGACGCGGTGACCCACGCTGAGGCCAATGACAAAGTGCGTTGCATGGTCATCACCGGATCAGAAAAGGTGTTTGCCGCTGGTGCTGATATCATCGAAATGGCTGAGAAAACCTTTGTCGATGTGGCGTCTGGAGATTTGTTTGGTGCCAGCATGATGCCAGTGCAAGATGCGAAAAAACCTATTATTGCCGCTGTGTCTGGTTATGCGCTGGGCGGTGGTTGTGAATTGGCGATGATGTGCGATTTCATCATCTGTGCAGACAATGCAAAATTTGGACAGCCTGAAATTAACCTAGGCGTTATCGCTGGAATCGGTGGCACCCAGCGACTCACTCGCTTTGTGGGCAAATCCAAAGCCATGGATATGAATTTGACCGGGCGGTTCATGGATGCCGAGGAGGCCGAACGTTCTGGGCTGGTGAGCCGCGTGGTGCCTGTTAAGCGTTTGATGGAGGTCACCTTGGACGTGGCCGCCAAAATCGCTGAAAAATCACAAATTTCCATCAAGGCCGTAAAAGATTCTGTGAACAGGTCTTATGAGACGACATTGGCCGAAGGTTTATTGTTTGAACGCCGGGTGTTTCATTCGATGTTCGCAACCGACGACCAAAAAGAGGGCATGGCCGCATTTGTTGCAAAGCGGGAACCGCAATTTCGAGACAAATAGGGTTAGAATCACTTTGCATTCCTATAGAAACCCGCTATAGGCGATTTTAGAACATGCGCGTGTGGCCCGCTTGGCTTTTGATGATCCGGTCCAATTCGGTATGGGCCTAGCGGTGATACGTGTGGCACAAGATCAAAATAGGACCTGATATCATGGCAAATTCACCACAAGCTAAGAAACGCGCACGTCAAATTGAGCGCCGTACGGCCGTCAACAAAAACCGCAAATCACGCATCCGGACATTCCTTCGTAAAGTTGAAGAAGCAATCGAATCTGGCGATAAAGTCGCAGCAGTAACTGCTCTGCGTGCGGCTCAGCCTGAGCTTATGCGTGGCGTGACAAAAGGCCTCTTTCATAAAAATACTGCTTCACGGAAAGTTTCACGTTTGGCGTCACGGGTTAAAGCAATCTCTTAATATTTTTTTTACCAACAAGGAGCGCAGATTGATTTCTGCGCTTTTTTGATTTTAAATATTTGAAATTACAAAAATTATTTTGCAGTTTTCCTTAGAACTACTCCGTTGGCAAGAGATTCTTTTTCGCAAAACACTGAGTCAAGAATTAAGTTTTGTTGCAGAGTCACTTAGCCTAACGCTAAATACAAACAGCGAGTCATATTTAATGCTCCGGGGGATAATAGACTTTAGAGATTGCCACTGCTGCACGGCGACATGATCTTGGTCAAACAATGTGTTTTGTATCCATTTTAGTGGATATAGGAACCTATTCTCAGGACAATTTTTTGCCATTTTGGTGGGTGATTTCGTTTATGTTTGTGATGCATGAGCCGTAGTCTCTGCAGTATATTTGGGCCGATGATCGGCAGTTTTTGTTTGGGGCATTAGAGCGCATGACACTTGAATATTGGGGCATCGCCGCTGATCGCTTACGTAAATCACTTGGAAACAACAATTATAAGTCCTGGATTGAGCCGTTGCAGTTTATGGGTGAAACCAATGAAACTGCTGAATTTTCGGTTCCGACCAGTTTTTTTGGGAACTATGTTCGCCAGCATTTTGAAGACCAAATCATATACCAAATGTGTGAATCTGGCCTGCAGGTCACGCGTGTTGCCTTTACTGTTGGGCGTGCGGATCAAGAAGCTCCAGCCCAAATGGCGGCTCCTGCTACTTTAGCGTCCGTGAAGCTGCGTGAAATTCAAGGTGCCAAATTGGACATGCGGTTTTTGTTTGACAATTTTGTGGTCGGAAAACCCAATGAGCTGGCACATGCTGCCGCCAAACGGGTGGCCGAGGCTGGCCCTGTGACCTTTAACCCTCTATTTCTATATGGGGGCGTTGGTTTGGGCAAAACCCATTTGATGCATGCCATCGCTTGGGAGCTGCAAGCCAACCGGCCAGATATCAACGTGATGTATTTGTCGGCTGAGCAATTCATGTATCGCTTTGTGCAAGCCTTGCGCGAACGTAAAATGATGGATTTCAAAGAGCTGTTCCGCTCGGTTGACGTGCTAATGGTCGACGATGTGCAATTCATTGCCGGTAAAGACAGTACACAAGAAGAGTTTTTTCACACGTTCAACGCTTTGGTTGATCAAAATAAGCAAATCATTATTTCCGCAGATCGGGCTCCGGGCGAAATCAAGCTGTTGGAAGATCGGATCGCCAGCCGTTTGCAATGTGGATTGGTGGTCGATCTGCACCCGACTACATATGAGCTACGTTTGGGCATCCTTCAGTCGAAAATCGAACTGTACCAATCCAGCTATCCTGGCATCGAAGTGTGTCAGGAAGTAGTTGAGTTTTTGGCCCACCGCATTTCCAACAACGTTCGGGTGCTCGAGGGCGCTTTAACGCGACTGTTTGCTTTCGCATCTCTGGTAGGGCGTGAGATTACTGTTGAGCTGACCCAAGACTGCTTGTCTGATATTCTGCGCGCCTCTGACCGTAAGGTCACGGTTGAGGAAATTCAACGCAAGGTTAGCGATCATTACAATATCCGACTTTCAGACATGCTTGGCCCAAAACGCCTGCGTAGTTTTGCGCGTCCGCGCCAAGTTGCAATGTATTTGTGCAAGCAGTTGACCAGCAGATCTTTGCCTGAAATCGGCCGCCGGTTTGGTGGGCGTGATCATACAACGGTCATGCATGGCGTGCGTCGGATCGAGGATCTACGCAATAAAGACAGTCAAATTTTCGATGATATTGATCTTCTGCGCCGCTCTTTGGAAGGTTAAATCCTTTTCAAGCGTTGCTACCGCCAAAACCGAACGACAAAGCCTTGTGTCCTGTGGAAAACCCTTTACGGTTTACCTTCAAAATATGTGACGGAGAACGGCAATGAAACTGTCTATTGAACGCGCAACTTTGTTGAAGGCTGTGTCTCAAGCACAGTCTGTTGTGGAGCGCCGAAATACGATCCCAATATTGGCAAATGTCTTGATCGAAGCGAGTGGAGATCATGTCTCTTTCCGGGCCACGGATCTTGATATCGAGATTGTTGACCGAGTGACTGCAATGGTTGAGCGCGCAGGCGCCAGTACAGTTTCGGCTGTGACCCTGCATGAGATCGTCCGTAAGCTGCCAGATGGTGCGCTTGTAACTTTGGTGTATGATGGGGCCTCTGGTCGTTTGACCGTCGAAGCTGGCCGGTCAAATTTTTCATTGGCGACCCTGCCGAAAGAAGATTTTCCGGTGATGGCCTCCTCTGAATATACGTCGAATTTCACTGCTCCAGCTTTGATGCTGCGCCGGTTGTTTGATAAATCAAAATTCGCAATTTCCACGGAGGAAACTCGATATTACCTGAACGGCGTTTATATGCATGTCGCTGAAGGTGACGGTGGCAAAAAACTGCGCTGCGTGGCCACCGACGGTCATCGTTTGGCGCGAATAGATGCTGACTTGCCGACAAATGCAGAAGATATGCCGGGCGTTATTGTTCCTCGCAAAACTGTGGGAGAGATGCGGAAGCTTTTGGATGATGACGAGGCGCAAATTGCAGTGTCTGTTTCTGAAACTAAAGTGCGCTTCGCAACGCCAAATGTGACGCTGACCTCCAAGGTTATTGATGGCACCTTCCCAGATTACACACGGGTGATTCCATCCGGCAACACGCGCAAGCTTGAGGTGGATGCATCAGAATTCGCCAAAGCGGTTGATCGTGTGTCTACTGTATCGTCTGAGCGGTCTCGTGCTGTGAAAATGTCTCTGGATGAGGACCGTTTGATTCTATCGGTCAATGCGCCAGATAGTGGTGCGGCTGAGGAAGAGCTGTCTGTGGCTTATGGTGATGAAAAATTGGAGATTGGGTTCAACGCCAAGTATCTTCTCGAAATCGCTAGCCAAGTGGACCGTGAAAATGCGGTTTTCTTGTTCAACACCGCAGGCGACCCCACCTTGATGCGAGAAGGCAATGATATGTCGGCAATTTATGTCGTTATGCCGATGCGCGTTTAAGCTGGGCCAAATGTGAAGGGCGCAGATGCCCAATCTTGCTGTTGAATCCTTAAACCTATCGCATTTCCGGTCGCATCAAGTGGTGCAGATCGCCTGTGATGCACGGCCGATTGCGATTTATGGGGCAAATGGTGCGGGCAAAACCAATATTTTGGAAGCCGTCTCTCTTCTGTCTCCGGGCCGGGGTGTGCGGCGCGCCAGTGCGGAAGAGATGACTCGCAGGCCGGAGGCACTGGGCTGGAAGGTCAAATCTGTACTGCGCTCGCAAGACCGGCTACACGAAGTCGAAACATGGTCTGAGAATGGATCAGCGCGGCAGGTGCGTATTGACGGTAAGGCGGCCACTCAGGTGATGCTGGGCCGTATTACGCGTGTATTGTGGTTGATCCCAGCCATGGACCGTCTGTGGATCGAGGGTGCCGATGGGCGGCGGCGGTTTTTAGACCGTATGACTCTGTCGTTTCGCCCCAGTCATGCAGACAATGTTTTGGCCTACGAAAAGAACATGCGCGAGCGCAACCGATTGCTGAAAGATCAGGTGCAAGACGCGCATTGGTACCGGGCGATTGAGGGGCAAATGGCAGAGGCCGGTGTCAAAATTCGGGCGGCGCGGGTGGAGGCTTTGATGCATATTCATGCATCGCAAGAGCGCACAGAGACGGCATTCCCAACCGCCAACCTAACCCTAACCAACGCTGAAAATGTGGAAATTCCCGAAAATAGTGAAGATTTGGCGGCCCTGTTGGCGAGTTATCGTGGCCGTGACATCGCCGCTGGCCGCACTTTGGCAGGGCCGCATCGTGACGATCTTTATGGGGTTTTTGCGGCGAAAGATGTGCCGGCAAAAGATAGTTCTACCGGTGAGCAGAAGGCGCTGTTGATCTCCTTAATTTTGGCAAATGGCCGCGCGCTGAAAGAGCAAACAGGCATTCCGCCGATCTTGCTTCTCGATGAGGTCGCTGCGCATTTGGACGCTGGCCGCAGGGCAGCCCTATATGACGAAATTTGTGCCCTTGGCGCGCAGGCATGGATGACCGGCACTGGTCCGGAATTGTTTGAGGAATTCGGCGCGCGCGCGCAACACCTCTTGGTCTCTGAAAATAACAATAAATCAGAGGTGGAAATGCAATGAGCATGACGTTGGCTGCCTCAGATTTGGCGCTTTATGCGGTCGCAGTCCTGATTTTGTTCCTCACACCCGGCCCGGTCTGGGTGGCGCTTTTGGCGCGTGCTATGTCCGGGGGGTTTCAGGCCGCCTGGCCTCTCGCCTTGGGAGTTGCTATTGGGGATGCTGTTTGGCCGATCCTTGCGATTTTAGGTGTGAGCTGGGTGGTCAATGAGATTGACGGCATCATGACCACTCTGCGCTATGTAGCCGCCGTTTTGTTTCTGGTCATGGGGGGCTTGCTCATCATGAGAGCTGGAAACGCTTTGGGCAGTGACGGCCGTCTCACGCGCCCTGGGATGTGGGCGGGCTTTGTAGCGGGTATTTTGGTTATCCTGGGAAACCCTAAAGCAATTCTTTTCTATATGGGCGTTCTGCCTGGATTTTTTGATCTGATGCAGGTCACTTTGATTGATGTCACAGCGATTGTCATGGTCTCTATTGTGACGCCGTTGCTGGGCAATCTCATTCTGGCAAGTTTCATAAATAAGGCACGGGCGTTTTTGCAAGCCCCGCACGCTGTGTTATTGATCAACCGGATTTCTGGTGGGTTGCTGATTGCGATGGGTCTGGTGATTTCATTTGTTTGACGACTGGTTATTTGCATCTTAACCGCGAATTTTAAGCCTTCTGAAGCATTGAATTTATACAACTTTTTTTTTGCTAAAAAATACGTCCTTTGGCCACAATCTGTTGTGTCATTTGCGTGACAAGTCCTCTGAAATACGCTATTTGTTGTGTAACTCATAAAAGGTAGACACGATGACCGAGCAAACCCCAGTTGTAGAAGAATATGGCGCAGATTCCATCCAAGTTCTCAGGGGCTTAGAGGCTGTTCGGAAGCGACCTGGCATGTACATTGGAGATACCGACGATGGCTCGGGTTTGCACCATATGGTGTACGAAGTTGTCGACAACGGTATTGATGAGGCTTTAGCCGGTCACGCGGACCATGTTTCGGTGCGGATCAATGCTGATAACTCGGTTTCTGTCGCCGATAATGGTCGTGGTATCCCGGTTGGCATACATGAAGAAGAAGGCGTTTCTGCCGCCGAAGTTATCATGACTCAGCTGCATGCTGGTGGTAAATTCGACAGCAATTCATACAAGGTATCGGGTGGCCTGCACGGTGTGGGCGTGTCTGTGGTCAACGCACTTTCTGTTTGGTTGGAGCTTCGAATATGGCGAAATGGCAAAGAGCATGTGGCCCGTTTTGAGCATGGTGACACAGCGGAGCACTTGAGCATTGTCGGTGACTGTAGCGACAGAACTGGCACGGAGGTCCGCTTCCTTGCCTCTACTGGCACATTTTCCAATCTCGAGTATAAATTCGAAATTCTCGAAAAGCGTTTGCGCGAATTGGCGTTTTTGAATTCAGGCGTGCGGATTATTTTGGAGGATTTGCGCCCGGCTGAACCTCTGCGTAGCGAGCTTTACTATGATGGCGGTGTGCGGGAGTTTGTAAAATATCTAGACCGGTCGAAGTCTTCAATCATGGAAGAGCCTATTTACGTAAATGGAATGCGAGACGATATCGGCGTTGAGGTAGCGATGTGGTGGAACGATACATATCACGAGAATGTTTTACCTTTCACCAATAACATTCCACAGCGTGACGGTGGCACCCACATGGCGGGATTCCGCGGTGCCCTGACGCGTACAATAAACAATTATGCGCAGTCCAGTGGCATTGCCAAAAAAGAAAAGATTAGCTTCACGGGGGATGATGCTCGTGAAGGCTTGACTTGCGTGCTATCAATTAAAGTACCTGACCCAAAGTTCTCAAGTCAAACCAAAGATAAATTGGTGAGCTCTGAAGTCCGCCCTGCTGTTGAGGGGCTGGTGGGTGAAAAGTTGGCTGAATGGTTTGAGGAAAACCCAGCACAGGCGAAGATCATCGTAGGTAAAATCGTGGAAGCCGCTATGGCCCGCGAAGCCGCCCGCAAAGCCCGTGATTTAACTCGTCGCAAGACGGCGATGGATGTCAACTTTTTAGCTGGTAAACTCAAAGATTGCTCGGAAAAGGATCCGTCAAAAACCGAAGTTTTTTTAGTGGAAGGTGATAGTGCCGGGGGTTCTGCTCAAACTGGCCGGGACCGTTTGACCCAAGCGGTTTTACCCTTGCGCGGTAAGATCCTCAACGTTGAGCGTGCGAGGTTTGACCGCATGCTTGGAAGCCAAGAAATTGGTAATTTGGTGATGGCGTTGGGCACTGGCATTGGTCGCGACGAATTTAATATCAACAAGCTGCGCTACCATAAAATTGTCATCATGACTGATGCGGATGTGGATGGGGCGCATATCCGAACCTTGCTGCTCACGTTCTTCTTTAGACAAATGCCAGCTTTGATCGAGGGTGGGTTTCTCTATATAGCACAGCCACCGCTGTTTAAGGTGGGGCGAGGCCGGTCTGAGGTCTATCTCAAAGACCAACCAGCTTTGGATGAGTATCTGATTGAACAAGGCATCGAAGGCGCATTGTTGCGTCTGAGCGATGGCGAAGAGATTTTGGGTGCTGACCTGATGCGCGTGGTGGATGAAGCCCGGCAGTTGAAGCGTATAGTTGACGCTTTTCCAACCCATTACCCGCGCCATATCTTGGAGCAAGCCGCGATTGCAGGAGCTTTTGTGCCGGGGGCTGTGGATCGTGATCTGCAAGGCATGGCCGATGCTGTAGCACGACGGCTAGACCTGATAGCCTTGGAATATGAGCGTGGTTGGCAAGGCCGTCCAACCCAAGACCGTGGCATGAGCTTGGCACGTATTTTGCGCGGCGTTGAAGAGGTGCGCAACCTTGATGGAGCGATGCTCCGCTCTGGAGAAGCCCGCCGCACGGGATTGCTGACCGAAAGTTTGCAGGAGACATACGGAAAACCTTGCACATTGGTGCGCAAAGACCGTGTACAGGTGGTGAACGGCCCACTCACACTGCTCAGTGCAATTTTGGAAGAGGGCGAAAAAGGCCTGTCACTTCAGCGCTACAAAGGATTGGGCGAAATGAATCCAGACCAACTTTGGGAAACCACACTTGATCCTGATGCTCGGACCTTGTTGCAGGTGAGGGTCGATGATTTGGCTGAAGCTGATGATTTGTTTACCAAGCTGATGGGCGATGTGGTGGAGCCACGCCGTGAATTCATCCAAACTAACGCGTTGAATGTGTCAAACTTGGATTTCTAACCCAACCTAACACAGGGGCTCGAAACGTGATGCAGCGGGGCGGCGTTTCATTTTGGTATAATGAGTTGGGCGGGCTGCCAAAGCCACGCCCAGCTCTCGACACAAAAATATCTGCCGATGTGTGTATTATTGGCGCTGGATATACAGGGCTTTGGACCGCTTATTATCTCAAAAAAGCTGATCCCTCTCTTAACATTGTGATTGTGGAAAAAAACTTTGCGGGCTTTGGCGCGTCGGGTCGCAATGGGGGGTGGTTGTCCGGGAACTTCGCTTGGGATCACGAGAAGTATCTCACCACTGGGACGGCCGGTCAGATCAAAGCTATGGCGGCCCATTTTCACGCCAGTGTAGACGAAGTTATTTTAGTTACTGAGGCGGAGGCTATCGAAGCGGACATCCATCGCACAGAGGAGCTGTCCGTCGCCACCAACCCAGCTCAGTTGGCCCGCTTACACCCCGAGGTGGCGCGGCTGCACCATTGGGGTGATCCCCGCAGCTTTGTTGAAACAGCCAAGCAATCTCAAGTCCGTGTTAATATTCCTGGCGCACTCGGCGCAATTGTAACTCCTGGCGTGGCCCGCATCCAGCCGGCTAAGCTTGTGCGTGGGTTGGCGGATGTGGTGGCGCGTATGGGTGTTCAAATTTTTGAACAAACAGCAGCTGATACCATCGTGGCGGGTAAGGTCACCACCGCGCGTGGAGCCGTGTCATGCAAATTCATCCTGCGCGCCACCGAAGGCTACACGGCGGGGCTGCCCGGACTAAAGCGGCAATGGTTGCCACTGAATTCTGCCCAAATCATCACTGAGCCTCTGCCAAAAGGGATTTGGCGCGACATTGGCTGGGATGGGGCCGAGCTCTTAGGTGATATGGCAAATGCCTATTGTTATTGCCAGCGGACGGCAGACGGGCGGATCGCCGTGGGTGGGCGCGGCTTGCCGTACCTTTTCAATTCCAAGATCCAACCGGATGGCACGCCCACCGCAGGCACTATTTCTGAGTTGAAGGCGATCCTCGCGCGCATGTTTCCGGCAGCGTTAGATGTGCCTTTGGCCCATGCTTGGCAAGGTGTCTTGGGCGTACCGCGCGATTGGTGTGCCACAGTTGGGCTGGAGCCGGAGACGAACATCGGCTGGGCTGGCGGATATGTTGGCATTGGCGTTTCATCTTCAAATGTGGCTGGCCGGACCCTACGTGATTTGGTTTTGGGTCAAGAAACGCCTCTCACAGCACTGCCTTGGGTGAATAGGGCCGTGCGCCAATGGGAGCCAGAACCCTTTCGTTGGCTTGCCGTGCGTAGCGTTTATGCGGTTTTGAAATCTGCAGATCGTGCCGAGGCTCGGGGCCAAGGGCACGGGCCTAAACTTGCTAGGTTCGGGTCTTGGATCAAGTCGTTTTAATCGGTGTTATTTTGCGGCGGCATCAATCTGCCTTTGACGTTCCCCAAATCGCGCACGATCTTCATTGGTGTATTCGTCGATACATTGGTGGCACTGCATGCCTTTGATGTAATCTGAACGGGTTTTATCGTCTTGAGTAATTGGACGGCGGCAGGCATAGCATTGATCATAATTGCCTTCGACCAATCCATGTCCCACTGAGACACGGTTATCAAAGACAAAACATTCGCCTTCCCACGTGCTTTCTTTCTGCGGCACGTGTTCCAAATATTTCAAAATACCGCCCTTGAGGTGGTAAACATCCTCAAGCCCCTCGCCCAATAAAAAATTGGTGGATTTTTCACAGCGGATCCCACCAGTACAAAACATGGCAATCTTTTTGTTGTTAAAGCGGTGCTTGTTTTTTGCCCACCATTCCGGAAATTCGCGGAAGGTTTTGGTTTGAGGGTCAATCGCACCCTCGAAGGTTCCGATACCCACTTCGTAATCATTGCGGGTATCGATCACAGCCACATCGGGTGAGGTGATCAAAGCGTTCCAGTCCAAAGGATCCACATAATGGCCGGAAGCTGCGCGGAGATCCACATTTGGTTGTCCCATTGTCACAATTTCTTTTTTGATCCGCACTTTCATGCGCTTGAAGGGCATGGTTTGCGCCGAGCTTTCCTTATGCACGAAATCTGCGCAGCCCGGCAAAGCCGCGATATGCCGCCACAACCGGGCGATACCTTGGCTTGGGCCTGCGACGGTGCCATTGACCCCTTCCGCTGCGATTAAGATCGTGCCCTTTATGCCCTCGTGCTCGCATAAAGATAGCATCGGCCCACGCAGGGTGGCGGGGTCATCGAAGCGTGTAAAGTGATATAGCGCTGAAACTGTAAACATGCGCCGGATCATAGTCTGAAGTGGGGCATGCTGCAAGATAGGTTGCTGTTCGATATGTCCTGCGCGACCTAATTAGCGTTCTTGTCACCCTGGCAATATTGACCTTAGGGGTTTCGGTCTTTACCTCTGGGCCCAAGCTAGGGCAGGAGACCTTAATGCGCGCCTTGATCGTAATTGATGTCCAAAATGACTTTTGTCCTGGAGGCGCCTTGGCCGTGGCCGGCGGTGATGAAATTGTGGCGTCTATCAATGAAATGATGGCCGAGTTCGACGCGGTGATCCTTACACAGGACTGGCATCCGGCGGGGCATTCGTCTTTTGCAAGTGGCCATGATACGGCGGCCTTTTCCAGCATTGAAATGCCCTATGGCCCGCAAGTGCTTTGGCCTGATCACTGTGTGCAGGGCAGCACCGGGGCAGCTTTTCACGGCGGCCTTGCCAGCCATCATGCGGATTTGATAATTCGAAAAGGCTACCGGTCCACGATAGACAGCTATTCCGCCTTTTTTGAGAATGATCAAACCACCGCTACAGGCCTTGAAGGTTATCTCAAGACCCGCGGTTTGCTAGACCTCACCCTTGTAGGGCTGGCTACGGATTACTGCGTCGCCTACTCGGCTTTGGATGCAGCGGGCCTTGGATTTCAAGTGACAGTCAACACCGAATTATGTCGGCCGATTGATATGGATGGATCTCTGGATCTTGCCTTAAATGAAATGACAGCAGCAAAAGTGAGCCTTGTGTAATGGTTGATATCGCCACACGCGTCTGGAACCACAAATGGAAAATTGATCCAATTGTGCGCTCATTGATTGATACTGATTTCTATAAGTTATTGATGTGTCAGTCTATATTTAGAAACAAACCCAACACCCAAGTGATCTTCAGCTTGATCAATCGCTCAATTAATGTTCGTTTAGCGGATCTGGTGGATGAGGGGGAGCTGCGCGAGCAGCTGGATCATGTGCGCTCATTATCTCTGGCCTGTGGCGAAAGTACATGGATGCGCGGCAATACATTTTACGGCAAGCGTCAGATGTTCACGCCCGAGTTCATGGATTGGTTCGAAACCATGCGCCTGCCGCCCTATCATCTCGAAAAACGCGATGGGCAGTATGAGCTGACCTTTGAAGGCAGCTGGCCGGAAGTGATGCTTTGGGAAATCCCTGCCCTGTCAGTTCTTATGGAACTGCGTGGCCGTGCTGTTCTGGGAGATATGGGCAGATTTGAGCTGCAAATCCTCTATGCGCGCGGGATGGCCAAGCTTTGGGAAAAAATTGAACATTTGCGCAAGATTGATAACCTAAGGCTTGCTGACTTTGGCACCCGGAGGCGGCACTCTTTTCTATGGCAGGATTGGGCAGTGCAGGCGATGACGGGAGGTCTGGGGGAGAAATTTGTTGGAACCTCCAACTGTTTGATCGCAAAAAACCGTGATTTGGCAGCCATTGGCACCAATGCCCATGAATTGCCAATGATCTATTCGGCTCTAGCCCAAACGGATGAGGCATTGCGCCAAGCTCCATATGATGTTTTGTCGGATTGGCACGAAGAGCATGATGGAAATTTGCGGATTATCTTGCCGGACACCTACGGGACCGAAGGGTTTTTGAATAATGCGCCGGATTGGTTGGCGAAATGGACTGGGATTCGCATTGACTCTGGTGATCCAATTCAGGGCGCAGAAAACGCGATAAAATGGTGGAAAATCCGAGGCGAAGACCCAACTCAAAAACTGGTTATTTTTTCTGATGGTTTGGATGTTGCGAAAATTTCCGAGCTGCAGTCCCTGTTTCATGGACGCGTTCGGGTGTCTTTTGGGTGGGGCACACTGCTCACCAATGATTTTCGCGGCTTGGTTCCAAATGATGCTTTGGAACCCTTTTCTTTGGTTTGTAAGGCGATTTCTGCAGATGGACGCCCAACGGTCAAACTGTCCGACAACCCCAATAAAGCCATGGGGCCAGCGGATGAAACTGCACGTTACAAACGGGTATTCAATGTGGGTCAACAATCGGTGCAGCGGATCATCGTTTAAGGGGTGGTTAGCCAGTGATGCGCCAAATGCAGGGCGCGTTCGGCATAGATGCGGTGTGCTGGGTTCTTTTTGGGCTGGCGAGAAATCACCCAGCCGGACGATGCAAAACTGCGCAACATCAAGAAAAACTTGATATCCTCAAGACTAGGGGCGTTGCGCAAAGTGCCATACCCGGCCTGAAGCGCGGCCGTGAGATCATCCAAATATCGCAGGCTGTAATGCTGTGACAGTGACACTCCAAGATCATAGCCCCGGTATCCAAAGCCTGCGTCATCAAAGTCAATCAATGTGAGATCTGAGCCTTGCGTGAACACGTTCTCTTGTAGGGCATCCGCATGGATCAAGCCAAAATCAGCATCTTTCATCGCCTTTAAATGCGCATGGGCTGCATCTCGGGCATAGATCATCAGTTTTTTTTCGCCAGACGACAGTGATGGATTCTCCCAAAACATGCCCCAAAATGGTGATTTTCCGAGTAGGCCCGGCAGATCCCAAGCAGGGCGGATGATGTCCTCGGTGTTGATGGCGTCACTTGTATCGTGCAGCTGTGCTAGAAGGTGGCCAAGTTTGTGATACAGATCGCAATGGGCTGTGACTGTGCCGACAAATGGCATATCAGCCCCCCCAATCGGCGTGCCTTCTACCCATGAAATGACTGACGCAAATCTGCCATCCGCCAGCTGTGCCGTGAATGCTCCGTCTTGCTGGGCAATGGGTTTGGGGCAAGCAAAGCCCGCATCGGCAAGCCGGGTGGTCCAGCTTAACTCAGACAGGATCGAGGCCTCGTTCTGATACCCGGCCCGATGCAGACGCAGGGCTGCTGGTGCGCCGTCGCGCATGATCCGGTAAACTGCATTTTCACGCTCTGTGATCAGTTCAACCGGGCCTTCTGCCCCCCACTTGGCAGCAATCTCGGTTGGAGCGTTCATGTTTTGGCATTCTGAAAGGCGCGGTTTAAAATTTCTGTAGCTAAGGTAGCATTTTCAGCGCTGAATGGCATTGGTGGACGCAATTTCAACACATTGCGATTGCGTCCAGTGCGGCCCATCAGCATGCCATTGTTGCGGGCATATTCCACCACATGTGCTGCCAGTGCCTCATCAGCAACGCCGTCGGTTTCCAACTCCAGAGCAATGAATAGTCCGCGTCCACGGGTACTTGCTATGCTGGTATGATCCAAGCCTTGCAGGTTTTGCAAAAACTCCACGCCAATAGTCTTAGCATTTGCCACAAGATTCTCATTCTCGATCACATCCAAAGTGGCAGTAGCTGCAGCGCAACTGACCGGGTTTCCGCCAAATGTATTAAAGTAGCCGAATGCGTTTCGAAACGCGGCCATGACCTCTGCGCGCGCCACAACAGCGGCCACAGGATGTCCGTTTGCCATTGGCTTGCCCAGAGTCACCACATCAGGGGACAAGCCCAACCAATTATGACCCCACCAAGTGTCACCACTGCGTCCAAAGCCGGGCTGAACCTCGTCAGCGATCAAAATGCCACCGGCGGCGTGAATCACTTTGGCTGCAGGTTGCATAAAGTCTTGTGGTAAATTTGGCAGGCCCTCATTGGCGAAGGTTGGGCAAAACAAAAAGCCTGAAAACCCATGGCCAGAGGCCTCCAAGTCATCAATTGCAATTTGAATTTCGCGCGCAAAGGCCTCCGCTTGACCCGCCGTATTACCACCTACGGGCCGCAATGTGTCTGGGGCTGTGACATGGCGAATGTTCGCGGCATAGCCCCCAATTGGCGGCTTGCGGGATGAGAGCTGCGAGACCGCCATTGTGTTGCCGTGGTAGGTGTTGTCTGTCGAAATGATACCAGTTTTCCCGGTCATAGCCTGCGCCATTCTGAGCGCTATGTCATTGGCTTCAGATCCGCTACAGACCATGATCACTTGATTTAATTGAGGTTGAAATTTTGCTGTTAAGCGCTCGGCATAGTCAATAATGCCGTCATGTAGATATCTGGTATGGGTGTTTAAAATTGCTGCTTGCGCTGCAATAGCGGCCACCACATTAGGGTGACAGTGTCCCACATGCGGGACGTTGTTATAACAATCAAGATATTTGCGGCCATCGGCATCCCATACCCAGACGCCTTCGCCCTTGACCAAGTGCAACGGGTTCTCAAAAAATGTTGGCACGTTGGGTCCCAAAACCGCCTCGCGCCGTGCCATGAGATTATTCTTCATCTTTTACCTTTCCCCTCAGGGATTTTACCGTGCCACGTTGAACTTTACTTGCCAACCTACGCTTTTGTGACCCAAGGGTTGGGCGGGTTGCGATGCGTCGTTTTGGGCGAACTGCTGCTTGCAGGATTAACTCCTTGAGTCGATCTCGGGCAATTTCACGATTTCGGGCTTGCGAGCGGGTCTCTTCCACACGCAAAACTAAAGCGCCCTCAAGGGTCCACCTTCGGCCGGCCAGTTTTTTGAGCCGTGTTTTCACATATCCCGGCAGGCTCGGGCTTCGGGCTGCTTCAAATCGCAGCTCGACCGCAGTGGAAACCTTATTGACGTTTTGCCCTCCCGGCCCTTGCGAGCGGGTAAAGCTTTCAGTCAGCTCCCAGTCATGAATCAGTATCTCATCATTAATTTGCAACATAGGTGCACTATGTCACAAAGAAAAAGGGCCGCCCAGATAGGACGGCCCTTCGAAAGCTTTGCGGAGGGCGGGTCGTTAAGGACAGATGCGCCCAAGTTTGGTGGTATGCCACCAAGGGTTGCCTCAGAGAGTAGCCCCCAAACCTGTTACGACTCCATTCTCCAATACCTTTCTTGACACTGGATCACCTCCTTTCAGCTGGTTAAAGTTAGAAACAGCTTGTCAGAAGAAAACACAAAGTCAATGATTTTTTGCAGAGCGCCTCACAAGATATAGTACCAGCATCCGGAATGGTGCCAATGCGATCAAGGCTAATACTAGCTTTACCATCCAGTCAGCCACTGCGAGCGAGGCCCAAAGTGGTAATTCTGGACCAGAGCCAAGCAGAGGCACAGCGCTTTGTGCCCAGTTGGGGATATTGGCGGCTTCCAAGCCGTTAAACATGGTAGAAAAGGCGATGCTAAAGAACAAAAACGTATCAAGCGCACTGCCGATGAGGGTTGAAGCAAGTGGTGCGCGCCACCATGCACCATTGCGCATGCGATCAAAAATTTGCACGTCAAGTAATTGGGCCACAAGAAATGCAGAGCCTGAGCCAATGGCCACGCGCAATGTGACGGCTGGGAAGGTGTAGCCATCGCCTTGCATCATGACCTGCGTGCCAAACAATGAGCATAGGATGCCCACAACAAAACCTGCAAAGACAACGCGGCGGGCGGCTGCAACGCCATAAACACGGTTCATAACGTCGGTGATCAAAAAGGCGATAGGATAGGTAAATGCTCCCCATGTCAGCCAATCTCCGAGAAGAAATTGCACAAGGATGTTAGAGGCCACCACTACGGTGGCCATGGCAAGAATGCCAGGGAGGTAGATATTTTTCATTTTTCAGTTCCGTTTTTTAGCCAAGGTAGCGGCGACTTGGTCAGGTTTGACGCGCCCACATACGAAGCTACGGCTAATCTTGCAAGGAAAATTCAATGCTGTACAAGGGTTGAACCCGCCGCAGGCATTACAGGGCGGATAAGACCTCGGTACATTGCTGCGGCAACCGCGCAAGGGTGATCGGCGGTTTTGGTTTGCGAGGCTTGACGTTTGGATTGGGTGGCGGCGGGTTTAAGATTTGTTTCACCCAATTGACGGCTTCCTTGCACCCGTCCCCTGAAGGTGGCGGCGCTTGATCAACGCAAGCGCTTTGGCCTTTGGGGCATTTTAAGCGTACGTGAAAGTGATAGTGATGCCCGTACCAAGGCCGAATTTTACGCAGCCAAGATCTGTCGCCCGTCGCGGATTTGCACATTGCGACCTTCGCGCCCGGAAATAGAAAAATGCGTGCGACACGGGAATCGGAGGCCGCAAGCTTCAGCACTTTTTCATGATCTCTGGTCCAACGGTCATTGGTATAGGCCCCTGACGCGCGGCGCATAGAGATTGAGGAAACTTTTTCCCGTTCAGCCCGTGTCAGGACTTTATCCGTTTTAGGCAGGAGCCAAATGTCGGCATCAAGGCCAATTTGATGGCTGGCATGGCCCGATAACATGGGTCCACCACGCGGCTGCGATATGTCGCCGATATATAGCCCAGACCAAGCGGTGTTTTGTGCCACTTTGCGAGATAGATCTTGCAGGTAGTCAACGGTGATGGGCTGGCCCCAATTTCTGTTGCGCGACAGACGCATGGCCTGCCATGTGAGGCCAGTTTCTGGCAATGCAGCGCCTCCAGCCAAACAGCCCTTAGCATATCCGCCAAAAGATTGTGGTCGTTGCTGCGAGGCGAATTGGGCCGCGCCAAAAAGTTCCTTCGCTGGGGTTTGCGCCACAAGGCTTGCACGGGACTGCGGCTTATCCGCTCGCGTTTGTGCGATTAGCCCATTGGGCAAGCTGCCCATCAAAAGGGCGAGAGCTAAGGTGCCGGTATAGAGGAGGCGTCTCACTCAGTTTGATCTCCTTCTGGATGTACCCAACGTAGCAGCAGCATGCCCAGAATGAACAGACCCACAACTGGTGCAAAGCCTAAACGAGCATCATTCAGCCAATAGGTAAATATCCCAATAAGCAGTGGTGCCAGAAATGCGGTAGCTTTGCCGGCAAGGGCAAAGAGGCCAAAGGCCTCGGTTGGACGGGCCGGATTCGTGTGGCGTACCATCATCGAACGACTGGCTGAATAGATCCCCCCACCAGATCCACCGATGGCTGCGCCGCAGACGTAAAACAGCACATCGGGCAGGGTTGAGCCTTCGGCCAAGCCCAACCCGTAAAAGCTGCTGCGCGACATGCCTATGATGCAGAGGGACACAATGATGAGCACAAAAATGTGGAAGTAGATGACAGGAAGTGGCCCAAGCTTGCGGTCATATTTCCCCGAGATCCAAGTGACCAGTGCAGCTGAGATGCCACTTATTATGCCGAAAATACCAAGCTGTGTTTGCCCCCAGCCGAGCACCAATACCGCATAGATGCCACCAAAGGCATAAAGTCCATTTAGTGCATCCCGGTAGAGCATTTGAGCGCCCATGAAGGCAAATAGGCTGGGGCGTTTGACCATACCTTGAAGCGATAATTTTAATTCGGCCATAGATTGGAGAAACCCGCTCTGTGTGTTTGGAGTTTTCCCTTCCCGCACCCACATGAAGTAAGGTACCATAAAGATCATAAACCAAATTGCGATCAGTGGCCCCACTGCGCGGGTGCCTTCGCGGACTTCTGGATCAAGCAGTCCAAACCCTGGCTCAAGGCTGATCGCGAAGGTTTTACCACCCTCATCGAAGAAGAAAAACAGCATGATGAACAGGCTTAAAATCCCACCTGCATAACCCAAAGCCACACCATTGCCTGAAATTTCGCCGACCTCACGGCGATCTCCAAGGCTGGGCAGGACTGCGTTTGTGAACACCAAAGCCAGTTCAGCTGCCACGAAAGCTACGGAGAATAGAATGAGCGAAGACCACATGGTAGAACCATCTGGTACCATGTACCAAAGCATCCACGAGCAAATCACAAAGACGATTGAGGTGGCCCAAAGCCACGGCATTCGGCGTCCGGTGCTATCGGCGAAGGAGCCTGCCAAAACCCCAATGACAGCAACGAATAAGCCTGCCACCGCTTGTCCCCAAGACCAAATGGTTTGCGCGCTGGCATTGGCGCTGGCTTTATCAAGGCCGGTGTTGAAAAAATACTCAGCCGATACACTTGCGAAATAAGGGCCAAAAATGAAGGTAAGACCCAGCGTATAAAAGGGTTGGGTGGCCCAATCGAACATCATCCAGCCGCGGACGCGTTTTTTAAGACTTGGTTCCACTGCCATTGAGCCTAACATTTTGATTTCTCGCCTGTGTTTTTAAGTGACCCGCTCAAAAACTAGGTAAGCTTCATGCGGCCATTTCAACAATGAGATTAAGTGTCCTAAAAATGAACAGTAGCTTAGGTTTTCCTTGTTTTGAAGAGGGCATTTGACTACATTGGGGGCCATGGCCGCAAATCTTCAGCGGTGATCCAAGCATCTACCCAATTGGGAATTTCGGGCAGTGTTGTCTCGGGGCCCAATTCGGCCAAAATGTGATCAGTTGATACAATACCATGGGCATTGGTGACGGCTGTGCGATAGAGCGCATGACCCGCGCAGGTGCCACGCACCCACATGCTTTGTTCCAAATAAATGAACCGGTGATCAGCGCATATGGCCCGGCTGCGCATTTCAATTTTGTCAAACACCCGGATGCGTTTGCGATAGCGCACCGAACTGCCTGCTATGGTCAATCCCCAACCGCGGCGCCTCAACGCGGCAAGCAAGCCTGATCGTTTGGCCATCGGCAGGCGGCCCATATCGTAAATTGACAAGGTGCGGCCATTGTTGAGCTCGAGCCAAAGGTCCACGTCCCACGGCAGACAATAGTGCTGGCTGTGATGGGTTTCACCAACTGAGAGAGATGTGGAGTTGCGGTGCAGCAAAAATTGCCACGCTAAACGGATGAAAGGATACATGAAAAGCCTCTAAGTTCACTTTAAGTCGCCCTTAAGGGCGCGAAGGTCAAGGTCAAGGTCAAGGGCTAGGGCAGCAATTCGGGGGATGTCTCTTGCCGATAGCGGCCGAACCGCTTAGGTAAATGCAAACAAATGACATCGAGGTTTCCCATGGCTCCTATTTTCGCGATACCCTATATGATCCTAAACGTGATTTGGTTCTTTATTGTGGCCCATTTCATCATGAGCTGGTTGATCTCCTTTAATGTTTTGAACCTTCATCAACCTATTGTAAGCCAGATTTGGCAGGGTTTGAACCGTATTTTGGATCCGATTTACTCGCGTATTCGGCAGTTTATCCCGAATATGGGCGGGCTTGATCTTGCGCCGCTGGTCGCCTTGCTCATCGTGGCAGCCCTGCAATACACGCTGGCCTACTACGGCTAATAACCTATCGGAACCCGCATGCCCTATACCGTCCTTTTGAGGGATGTCTTTGGATTCGACGCTTTTCGCCCTGGACAGGAAGATATTGTTCGCGCTGTGACCGAAGGGCAAAACGTTTTGGCCATCATGCCAACAGGCGGCGGCAAATCACTTTGTTTTCAACTTCCAGCATTAATGCGTGAGGGGGTGACTGTGGTCATCTCCCCATTGATCGCCTTGATGCGCGATCAGGTGCGCGCTTTGCAAGCGGTGGGCGTCAGTGCGGGGGCTTTAACCTCTGGCAACACACCTGAAGAAACTGATGCGGTTTGGGAGGCTTTGGAGCAAGGCACGCTGAAGCTGCTTTATATTGCGCCGGAGCGATTGGCTGCGGGTTCATCGATGGGGATGTTGCGCCGAATTGGTGTGAGCATGATCGCGGTCGATGAGGCTCATTGTGTTTCTCAATGGGGTCATGATTTTCGCCCTGATTATCTGCGCATTGGCGAGCTTCGCCAAGCGCTAGGCGTACCCTTGGCTGCCTTTACCGCCACGGCGGATGAAGAAACCCAAGCTGAAATCATCAACAAATTATTTGACGGCATTGCGCCGGCCAGCTTTCTGCATGGGTTTGACCGGCCCAATCTGCATTTGGCCTTTGCGGCCAAGGATCAACCTCGCAAGCAAATTCTCAAATTTGCAAGCGCACGGCACGGACAATCCGGCATTGTGTATTGTGGCACGCGCGCCAAAACCGAAACCTTGGCGCAGGCTCTGCGTGAGGCTGGGCATTCTGCCTGTCATTACCATGGTGGTATGGATGCCGAAGACCGCCGCATCGTGGAAACTCGCTTTCAACGCGAAGATGGGTTGATCGTTGTAGCAACTGTGGCCTTTGGCATGGGGGTTGATAAGCCTGATATCCGCTGGGTGGCCCATGCGGATTTGCCTAAATCGATTGAATCCTATTATCAGGAAATTGGTCGCGGTGGCCGTGATGGTGCACCGGCTGAAACTTTAACGTTGTTTGGTGCGGATGATATTCGCCTGCGACGCTCGCAGATTGATGAGGGTGTGGCGCCGGCGGATCGTAAGATGGCGGACCATGCCCGTTTGAATGCTCTGTTGGGATTGGCTGAAGCGCTGACTTGTCGTAGGGTAACCTTGCTGAAGTATTTCGGCGAAAGCGGTGCCACCTGTGACAACTGTGATCTGTGCGACTCTCCACCGGAATTATTTGATGGAACCCAACCGGTCCGCATGGCGCTCTCTGCCATTTTGCGCACGGGTGAATGGTTTGGCACTGGTCATTTGATTGATGTCCTGCGTGGCAATGACACTGAAAAAGTGCGCCAACGCGCCCATAATGAGCTGCCAACCTTTGGTGTGGGTAGGGCGATCAGCAAGGCGCAGTGGCAAGCAATTTTCCGGCAAATGATGGGCTATGATTTAATTCGTCCAGATCCAGAACGTCATGGTGGGCTGCGATTCACCGAGAATGCCCGACCCTTGTTGAAGGGCGAGGCTGAAATTCAGTTGCGCAAAGACAGCATCAATGCGGCTGCGAATGAGAGCAGACCTGTGGTAAAATCTCTAGTTTCTGAGGAAGACGCCCCCTTGTTATCTGCGTTGAAGGCCAAGCGGCGGGCTTTGGCTGAACAGGAAAAAGTACCAGCATATATAATTTTTAACGACAAAACCTTAATCGAAATGGCCGAACGCCGCCCTGCCAATCTTGATGAGATGGCCTCGGTTGGCGGTGTGGGTGCGAAAAAGTTGGAAAGCTATGGGCAGGCGTTTTTATCAGTGATCATTGGAGTTGAAACTCCGATGCATCCAGCACGCCGTAAAATGGCGGGGCGGCCTGGGGGTGACGTATTTGATCAGCTTGTCGCGCGCCAGAAAGAGCTAGAACGGGGTGCATTCGAAGCCGAAAAGCCTTTGTCCTGCTCCACTGCGACCTTGCGCAACATTTCAAAAATACGCCCAAAAAGTTTAGAACAGCTTGGGCAAATCACTGGCATGAATCCAGCGCGCACAGAACGTTTTGGCGCCGCATTCTTAGAAATCTTGCAGTCTGCGTAGGCTGCGCTAAGTTACAGGCAGTAGGAGAGCGAAGCATGTTGGTATGTATTTCACCGGCGAAAAAGCTGGATTGGTCGGTGGTAGAGCGCCGGAACCTCACGCAACCGGATTTTGCGCAGGAGGCGTTGAGACTTGTGGAAACGGCACGCGCACTTTCAGTTGAGGATTTGCAAAAACTTATGTCGATTAGCAAGGCCTTGGCGAGCCTCAACCGTGACCGGTTTCGCGATTACGCAACCCAGCCGGATGCCGAAGCGCTGCGGCCTGCGGCTTTGGCATTTGCAGGCGACACCTACCAAGGGCTCGAGGCCGCGAGTTTAAGTGATGATGATATGCGCTGGGCTCAGGATCATCTGCGCATTTTGTCAGGGCTTTATGGTGTGCTGCGGCCATTGGATCAAATCCAAGCTTACCGGCTTGAAATGGGCAGCCGTTTGAAGACCGAACGGGGCGGATCGCTTTATGCCTATTGGGGCCAAGAGATCTCTAAAGCTTTGAATGCTCAGGCTGAGGTGACCAGATCAAAAGCTTTGATCAACTGTGCGAGCCAAGAGTATTTTGGCGCAGTGGATGCAAAAGCCCTCAATCTAAAGGTCGTCACGCCGCAATTTTTAGAACTGAAAGATGGAAAGGCTAAGATTATCAGTTTTTATGCAAAAAAAGCTCGTGGGGCGATGGCCCGCTTCGTGGTGCAAAACCGGCTGTCGGACGCGGCACAGATCGCGGATTTTGATGTGGGTGGATATGTATATCAACCTAAGAAATCCACACCTGAGGCCCCGGTTTTTTTGCGTGACTATCCGGTGTGATCGCCAAATATTTTTGTGGCATGCTGATCTAGGTAGATTTTAAGCCAAGGGGTAAAGTCCTGTGGTTTCGCTGCGATTTCGCTGGTCAAATTTTGCAAGCTAACCCAGCGATGATCCATGACCTCTTCTGGATTGGCGATGACGAAAATGTCATTGGCTTGGACCATAAAAATTTCAACGACTTCATGCTCAACCATATCGCCACCTACATCGGCGCGATATTCCACCGTGTCGCGATAGACAGGGACTTGACCAGAGATCCCTAGCTCTTCATCCAGCCTGCGAATTGCGCAGGCTAGCCCAGCCTCGCCCCATTCCGGATGCGTGCAGCAGGCATTGGCCCAAAGGCCGGGCGTGTGGTATTTTTCTAAGGCGCGACGTTGCAAAAGCGTCTCATCATCCCGCATCACAAAGACAGACACCGCCTTATGGCGCAGCCCGCGCAAATGGGTTTGCAGCTTTTCAACCGGTCGCAACGTGCCATCCACCCATGCGGGAATCAAAATTTCCATTGTTTCTGCCCTTAAGTTACGCAGGGTCTATAGGGATAAATGGGTTTAAGCAAAAGCAATGCATATCGCTATTTGGGGCCTATATTGGACAAATTCTCCACCTTAGACCCAGGGAGGGCGGAAATGTCGCGGCAATTCGCATGAAAATTGGTTGAACCGCTGCGGATATTTCCGCCACGTGCTTTATATAGTTCACTGAAATATCAAAGATCAAGGCCTGTCACTCGTGAAAAGTGTTTCAGGTAAGGTGAGTTTCACCGAGGCAAGAGAAAGAAATGTGCGATGTCGTTTGACAGTTTTTTCAAAGATCAGCTCAACCAGCTGAAACAAGATGGCAACTATCGGTATTTTGCCGATCTGGAACGTCGTACTGGGAAGTTTCCTCGTGCCACCAATCACTTTGAGGGCGGAACCCGCGATGTGACGGTTTGGTGTTCCAATGATTATTTGGGCATGGGACAGCATCCAGCTGTGATTGCGGCGATGCAAGAGGCAGTGGGTCGTAGTGGCACTGGCGCGGGTGGCACGCGTAATATCAGTGGCACCAATCATGACCATTTGTTGCTCGAGCAGGAATTGGCCGATTTGCACGGCAAAGAAGCGGCACTTTTGTTCACCTCGGGATATGTGTCCAACTGGACCACACTCACCACTTTGGGCGCAAAAATTCCAGATGTTGTGATCCTCTCTGACAGTGAAAACCACGCATCGATGATCGAAGGCATTCGCCATTCAAAAGCCGAAAAAATGATTTGGGCGCATAATGATGTGGAAGATCTGGATCGTAAATTAACCGCCTGTGGGGATCGCCCAAAGCTTGTGGCTTTTGAGAGCGTGTATTCCATGGACGGGGACATTGCGCCAATGGCTGCGATTTTGGATGTTTGTGAAAAGCACGGTGCCTTGACCTATCTTGATGAGGTGCATGCGGTTGGCATGTATGGCCCTCGTGGTGGTGGTATCAGTGAGCGTGAAGGTTTGGCGCATAGGATTGATATCATTGAAGGTACGTTGGGCAAGGCATTTGGCTGTGTCGGTGGCTATATCACTGGGTCTGAAGCCACTTGTGATTTCATCCGCTCTTTTGGTTCGGGTTTCATCTTTACAACAGCATTACCACCCGCGGTGGCGGCTGCGGCTCGCACCTCGATTGCGCATCTCAAAACCAGTGATACTGAGCGTTTGGGACAGCGCGCCCAAGTGGCCCGCCTGCGTGCCGGCTTAGACCGCGCGGGCATTCCACATTTGCAAAATGACAGCCATATCGTGCCCGTCATGATTAAGGATGCTGTGAAAACCAAGATGTTGGCGGATTATCTGATGGATAAATTCGGCATTTACGTGCAGCCTATCAATTATCCGACGGTGCCAAAGGGGACCGAGCGTCTGCGCTTTACACCCTCGCCGCTTCACACAGATGCGGATGTGGATCATCTTGTGTCCGCACTGTCTGATCTGTGGAAGCAATGCGTCCTAGCGCGTGACGTTGCTTAATACGAAACGACTATCTTTTTAACTGAGGGCTTGAGTGGGTCTATCGATAGACTAACTCAGGAGAATGGAACGAGAGGGAACTTGAGAATGAAACATACTTTAATTGCAGCCCTATCACTTATGCTAGCCTCACCGGTTATGGCTGGCGGCCACGCGGCGACTGGGGATGCTGTTGCTGGTGAAGCCGTGTTTGGCAAACAATGCGTGGCCTGCCATCTTGTTGTGAATGGTGACGGCGAAAAGCTTGCAGGCCGTAACGGAAAATCTGGACCAAACCTCTATAATATCGCAGGGGCGGGTGCTGGCATGGTTGAGGATTACAACTACGGTAAATCCATTGTGACCGCTGGTGCTGAAAATGGTTTGATTTGGAATGAAGAAACTTTTGTGGCGTATGTTCAAGACCCCAAAAGCTTTTTGCGTACCTTCTTGGATGACAAAAAGGCCCGAGCAAAGATGAGCTATAAAGTGCGGGATGAAGAAGATGCGCGCAATGTTTATGCCTATTTGTTCAGCCTGTCTGCTGAGTAATAAATCTGGGCGCCGCCATTATGTGAGAGGCGGCGCCTATCTGGAGACTAAATCTGTTCAATCGCCACAGCGATCCCCTGACCGCCGCCGATGCACATAGTGGCCAGCCCTCTTTTGCCGCCACTGCGCTCCAGTTCTGCCATTAACTTCACCATGATAATTGCGCCCGTGGCTCCGACTGGATGACCCAAAGCAATGGCACCGCCATTCGGGTTCACCCGTACTGAATCTAGGCCAAGGCCTCGGTTCACGGCAACGGCCTGTGCCGCAAAAGCTTCGTTGCTTTCCACAACATCGAAATCATCAATCGACAAACCTGTTTTCGCCATTAGATTTTCAACGGCTGGAACTGGTCCAATCCCCATGACTTCAGGGCGGACGCCAGCGTGACCATAGCCGAGCAGACGAAACTTAGGTGTCAGTCCCGCGCGTTCGGCTGCGTCGGCGCTGGCCAAAACAATAGCTGCAGCCCCGTCATTGATGCCCGAGGCATTGCCTGCCGTCACGGTGCCATCTTTTTGAAAAACGGTGCGCAGCCCGGCCAAAACCTCAGCGCTTGTGGCTTTTGGGTGTTCGTCTGTGATGAAATCTACCATGTCACGCTTGACCTTGATCGATACCGGCGTGATTTGATCCACAAAGTGGCCATTGGCGATGGCTACCGCCGCTCGGTTTTGGCTTTCAAGAGCGAAGGCGTCTTGATCTGCCCGTGTCACTGCATTCTCTTGCGCCACGTTTTCTGCGGTAATGCCCATATGGCCTGTGCCAAAGGGGCAATGCAGCGCGCCCAGCATCATATCAAGCGTTTTGACGTCACCCATCTTTTGGCCCCACCGCTGCGATTGTATGATATAAGGAGAGCGGCTCATATTTTCTGCGCCACCAGCCAATCCGAACTCAGCGTCGCCTAGCATCAGCGATTGTGCAACCGACACGATGGCTTGCAAGCCTGAGCCGCACAGGCGGTTTACATTCATCGCTGGCGTGTTGTCGGAAATTCCAGCCTGAAGCGCTGCGACTCGTGATAGGTACATATCGCGTGGCTCGGTGTTGATGACATGGCCAAAGGCCACATGACCAATTTGACCGCCTTCAACCTGAGCGCGCTCTAAGGCTGCTTTGGCTACTATGGCGCCGAGATCGATTGGAGTGACGCCTGCCAAGCTACCACCAAATGTACCAATTGCGGTGCGTGCGCCGCCTAGAATTACGATGTCTGTCATGATTTCCTCCGTTTTAAGCAGTCTATGTGGCTTGGCAATCGAGGAAAAGCGAAACCTAACGACAATAGAATTGAACGTTAGAACAAAATGTGAACAAAATGCTGAATGGAATCACTTATTTGGTTTGCAGTTATGCCTTTTTCCGATGTCATTCACCTACAACAGCCGCAGCGCCCTTGGGCGGAACTGCAGGCCTGCTCGAACTTCACCTTTCTGACCGGTGGGTCGCATCCCGAGGAATATATGGACCGTGCGGCGCTCTTAGGCCTGTCTGGGGTGGCGATCGCTGATGTGAATTCTGTTGCGGGGATTGTGAGAGCACACACAAGGTCGCGTGAGATCGCGCGTTTGGTGGCTGAGCGGCAGACTTTTGATAGGGACGTCGGATTAATTGGGCCATCCGCTCCGCTTGAGTGTAAGCCCAGCCCTTCGGCGCAGATTTATAACATGCCGAGTTTGCTTCCAGCGGCTAAGATCGTATTGCGGGACGGGTTTGTGGCCACACTCTTGCCTGTCAACCGGTCCGGTTGGGGCAGGCTGTGTCGGCTGATTTCGCGGGGCCGGTTGCGAGCGAAGAAAGGGGCCTGCGACATTGGGCTTGAGGATTTGCTTGAGTTTGGGGACGATCAACTGATGGTGCTGCACGCGCCACCAACTGAGCAGATGCAGGTCGACGCGACCTCATGGCTGTCACAGGCACGCAGTTTGACGCGCCGCTTTCCTCAAGATGTGATGCTGCTTTTGGCCCCTGCCTATGATGGTCAAGATGCCCGCCGGTTTGAGGACATTGCCGCTCTTGGCAACGCGCTTTCTGTACCTTTGGTGGCCTCTGCCGCCCCGGTGATGCATCATGGATCACGTCGTCGCTTGATCGATGCTCTGACCGCAATTCGTCTTGGGGTGCGGGTTGATGCTTTGGGCCGTGCGGCACAGGTGAATGCGGAGCAACGTCTCCGCTCTGCCGCTGAGGCCGCCGTTTTGTTTCAGGCCTATCCCAAGGCTTTGACCCAAACGGCGCGGGTGTTGGAGCATCTTAATTTTTCTCTTGATAGCCTACGATATGAATATCCCTCAGAGCTGACCGAAGACGAGACGCCTGCAGATCGGCTGCGGCGCTTGGCTTGTGAAGGGTTAGAGTGGCGCTACCCCAATGGCGCCAGCGAGAGGGTCAAAGGGTTGATGGAGCATGAGCTGTCTTTAATCAGCAAGCTGGGTTATGAGCCATATTTTTTGACTGTAAATGATATTGTGGCCTTCGCCCGGTCGCGTGGCATTCTGTGCCAAGGCCGAGGATCTGCTGCAAATTCTGTGGTGTGCTATTGTTTGGGTGTCACCTCTGTAAGCCCCGAGGTGGGCACCATGGTGTTTGAGCGATTTGTCTCAGAAGCCCGCAATGAGCCTCCTGACATTGATGTGGATTTCGAGCATGAGCGCCGCGAAGAGGTGATCCAGCATATTTATGCGCGCTACGGCAGACATCGTGCTGGCCTTTGTGCCACGGTGGTGCATTACCGGGGCAAACGGGCCATTCGCGAAGTGGGTCGCGCCATGGGCCTGTCTGAAGATACAATCGGTGCGCTCTCATCTCAGCTCTGGGGATTTTTCTCAGCCAAAGGTCTGGAGGCCAGCCGTATGGCTGAAATTGGTCTCGATGCCAGCGATCCTCGCCTGCGCCAAACTATGGCTTTGATCTATGAGGCGATCGGTTTTCCGCGACATCTGTCGCAGCATGTTGGCGGGTTTATCGTTACTGATGGACGGTTGGATGAGCTGGTACCAATCGAGAACGCTACGATGGAAGGGCGCACTGTCATCTGCTGGGACAAGGATGATATCGATAGCTTGGGCATTTTGAAGGTGGATGTTTTGGCTTTGGGCATGCTGACCTGTATTCGTAAAGCCTTTGATCTCATCACTGTGCATCATGGGGTGGCGTATAGTCTTGCGACCTTGCCGCCTGAAGATCCTGACGTCTACGATATGCTGTGTCGGGCAGATAGCGTTGGGGTGTTTCAGGTTGAGAGCCGTGCGCAGATGAATTTCTTGCCGCGAATGCGCCCACGCACCTTTTATGATCTGGTCATTGAGGTGGCGATCATTCGGCCTGGTCCCATTCAGGGCGATATGGTGCATCCCTATATCCGCCGCCGAAATGGGGAGGAGGCGGTGAGTTTCCCCTCGGATGCGCTGGGTGCAGTCTTAGGAAAAACACTGGGCGTGCCATTGTTTCAAGAGCAGGCTATGCAAATTGCCATCGTGGGGGCGGGGTTTACCCCGGAGCAAGCCGACCGCCTGCGCCGCTCGTTGGCTACATTCAAAAAGCACGGCAATGTCAGCGAATTTAAATCCCTTTTCTTGCATGGCATGCGGCGCAACGGTTATGAGGAGGACTTTGCGGCTCGGTGTTTTGCCCAGATTGAAGGCTTTGGAGCCTATGGTTTTCCCGAAAGCCATGCGGCCAGTTTTGCCCTGTTGGTCTATGCCTCGAGCTGGTTGAAGCATCATCATCCGGGGATATTCGCCTGTGCTTTACTGAATGCCCAACCCATGGGGTTTTACGCCCCCGCCCAAATTGTTCGCGACGCCCGCGCCCATGGTGTTCAGGTCTGGCCTGTCTGCGTAAATGCCAGTTATTGGGATAATGTGATGGAGCCGGATGGGACCGGTGGTTTGGCGATAAGATTAGGATTTAGGCAAGTCAAAAGCATGCCCGAGGATGAGGTGGCATGGCTGACTTCCGCGCGTGGCAATGGCTATACGGATGTTGACGCGGTTTGGCGTAAGGCGGGCATCAGCCCAAAAATGATTCAAGCCTTGGCGGAAACCGACGCCTTTCACAGCCTTGGCTTACCACGTCGCGCGGCGCTTTGGGCGGCTAAGGCCATCACGGCGGATCGCTCCTTACCGCTTTTTTCACAAAATTTGGAGGGGGAATGCATTGTTGAGCCGCAGGTGCATTTGCCACAAATGACCGAGGGCGAGGCGGTTGTGGAAGATTACGTGTCCATGCGTTTGACTCTGCGCTCCCATCCTGTGGCATTGATTCGGCACCGCTTAACCCCGGGCATGGGGCAGGGTCCTGTCGCTGCTGTGGCGGTCGGGGAAGATGTTGCGCAGGGAGGTAATGGCCAACCTCAACGGGTAGGGACTGATTTGCAATCCAATTCGCAGAATTTGAAGATCGTCTCGGGTTAGAGCGTTTCTAAACGCATCAATAATGCCAGATCCACAAACCCATCCACTGGCAGACCCTGTACGGCCTGAAAAGCCTCTACAGCCATCTCGGTATTAGGCCCGAAAAAACCATCTGCCCCGAGGGTATCAAAGCCCAGCTTGGTTAGTCGTGATTGCACAAATTGCATTTCAGGTTGCGTCAAGCCACGCGGATCACCGCCCGGCGGGAACGTGAGCGGGGGCGCGCCTTGTAGGCGATCGGCTAAATGGCCAACGGCTATCGCATAAGCCGGTGCATTATTATAGCACAGCAAGGCATCAAAATTCTCTGATACGATAAAACTCAATGAGGCGCCGCCGCCGGGTAAGATGAATCGCGTCTCATAATCCATAGCAACCGCTCTTTGCGGTAAAACACCGAGGGCTTTCCAATGGGAGAGACTCTGAGGTGGAAGATGGCGCAAGCCGTGCAGATTTTCAGTCTCAGGCACATCCGTAGGCGTTCCCCAAGGCAGGTTGGCCTTCCAGCCCTGGCACACTAAAAAATGGGCGGTGGAGACCAAAGCATCTGCTGGATCTTCGGCCCAAATATCGGGGCTGCCATTGTTGGCAGAGACGGCAAAATCGATATATGATTTGGGCATAAACTGCGTATGCCCCATAGCCCCAGCCCAACTTCCTAGCAGTTGTTCTGGAGTTTTGATGCCGCGGCTGACAATCTCAAACGCCGCTAAAATTTGGGATTCAAACATTGGGGCCCGTCGATCTTGCGCGGCCAATGTAGCCAAAGCCGAAATCACTGGAACATCGCCTCGGATGCTGCCGTAGTTGGATTCCATTCCCCAAATCGCCGTGACTATATGGCGGTCCACTTGATAGTCAGATTCAATTTGATCAAAAATCGCATCATGCTGCGCGAGGGAGGTCCGCCCCTGTGCCACCCGTTTCTCACTGACAGCCCGCTCAACATAGTGCTGCAGGGTTTTACGTGCTTCTGGCTGGGCCATATCAGCCTGCGCTACACCGGCGGCGGATGTCAAAAAAGGAGAAACTTGATTCAGAATTGCCGTTGGCACCCCATCATCTGCGGCGCGTATTAAAAAGTTGGATTTCCAGCTTTCAAACGTCATTGCCGCTTTCGGGTAACCTTTCTGGATTTGCCCTTTGAGGAGCCACGTTTACTGCCTGAGTACCCATTTTTGCGTCTTCCCGGGCGCTTTTGCAACTTTGAATCTTCTAATTCCAACAATTCCAGCAAAATGCCCCCTGTCACCGTGGTTGCTTCGGAAAGCCTTACAACCACGCGCTGACCCAACCCGATTACGGTGCCGCTCTCGGTGCCGCGAAGGGTTTGTGTTTCGGCGTCATGCTCAAAATACTCGCGCCCCAAAGAACGGATGGGCACAAGGCCATCGGCTCCAGTTTCATCCAGCTTAACGAAAATGCCAAAACGCGCGATTCCTGAAATGCGGCCAGAAAATTCGTTTCCAACCCGCTCAACCATGAAACTCGCCAGATACCGATCGGTTGTATCCCGCTCCGCCACCATTGAGCGCCTCTCGGTGTCGCTGATTTGCTTGGCGGTCTCATCCAACATCTCAACATCTTGCCGCGACAGCCCGTCCTTGCCCCAGCCATGCGCAGAAACCAAAGCTCGATGCACTAACAGATCTGCGTAGCGCCGAATTGGGGATGTGAAATGTGCATAGTTCTGAAGAGCCAATCCAAAGTGCGACATGTTTTGTGGACTATAGTAAGCCTGTGTCATGGACCGTAATGTTGAAAGGTTAATTAATTCTGCTTCATCTTTACCAGCCGCGCCTTGCAGCAATTGATTGAGATGCCGGGTTTGTAAAACTTGGCCTTTTGCCAGAACGAGGCCAACGGATTTGGCTGTTTTTCGCAGCGACTCAAGCTTTTCTGGGCTGGGTTCCTCATGAACGCGGAACAAAAGCGGTTGTTGCTTGGCGATTAGGGTTTCGGCAGCGGCCACATTGGCCAGCACCATGCATTCTTCGATCAAACGGTGGGCATCCAGCCGGTCAAAGAAGTTAATAGAGGCCACCTTGCCCGCGTCAGACAGCATAATTTTGCGTTCTGGCAGATCCAATTCCAAAGGTTGGCGCCGTTCGCGGGCTATTTTCAACGCGTCATAGGCGGCGAATAGAGGCGTGAGGACGGAGTCAACCAAAGGAGCCGCTCGCTTGGATGGATGTCCATCAATCGCGGTCTGTGCTTCCTCATAAGATAAAGAAGCCGGAGAGCGCATCATACCGCGCAAAAATCTATGCGACAGTTTTTCTCCTGTGGCAGAGAGTTTCATTTCAACAGCGATACAAGGCCGGGTGACGCCCTCGTGCAAAGAGCACAGATCGCCAGATAAGCGATCGGGCAGCATTGGCACAACTCGATCTGGGAAATAGGTTGAATTTCCGCGGCGTCTGGCCTCTGCATCCAAGGCGGATCCAGGCGTGACGTAATGAGCGACATCGGCAATCGCGACCCAAAGCAAAAACCCACCTGGGTTGGCAGGATCGTCATCCAAAATCGCACAGCAAGCATCATCGTGATCACGCGCATCGGCGGGATCAATGGTGATCAAAGGCAGTTCGGTCAAATCATCCCGATTTTTGGCAGTGGTCGGTTTGGCGGCATCGGCCTGTGCCATAACCGCATCAGGGAAGGCATCGGGAATCCCATGTTGATGAATGGCGATCAAGGAGACCGCTTTCGGTGCTGACGGATCACCCAAACGCGCCACAACCCGGGCATGGGGCAGGCCCAACCGTCCTTTAGGGCCGGATTGCTCAGCCTCTACCAACTCACCGTCTTTTGCCTCGCCGGTGGCTTGAGGGCCGACGATCCATTCTTTGCCTTCACCCTTATCGATGGCCACAATACGGCCACCCTCGGCGTTGGTGCGAAAGATCCCAAGCACGCGTTTAGGATTTGTCCCAATTGCGCGGATCAATTGCCCGGTGTATTGATGGCTGTCTTCATCCTCTGTGGTGGCGACGCGGGCTAAGATACGATCCCCTTGCCCCAGTGCAGGCTCACCGGGGCGCATCTGCATTAAGATTTTGGGTAAGATTCCTGTGCCTTCCCATTCCAATGGCACAGCAAACATATCGCCTTCATCATCGGGCCCCAACATCTGCAGTACCGAGACCGGCGGTAGCGCGTCAGGATCATTAAATCGCCGCCTACTCTGGGAAATATGGCCTTCTGCCTCTAATTCCCGGAGCGTTTGTTTGAGATCAATGCGCGCAGCGCCTTTGATGCCAAAAGCTTTGGTAATATCTCGTTTAGACGATTTTTCTGGGTGCGCGCGGATCCATTCGAGAATGTCCGCCTGAGTGGGAAGTTTAGCCATGAAATCCCGATACCATGCAGATGCGACATTCTAAACCCTTGGGTTGTGTTGAGGGACATATAAGTAGATAACAATAAAATGGGGGTGCAGAATGAAACACTTAATAGCCGTCTTTCTCACGATGTGTAGTTCCGTTTTGGCTGAAAGCTACAGCCTCGGCGACATCACAGTAACCGAATCGTTTTCTTACCCCACCAATGGGCGCAGTAGCGCGGGTTATTTCACCCTAACTAATGACGGCCCTGCTGATGTTTTGATGGATGTTACAGCTGATTTCCCGCGGGTTATGATGCACCAATCGCTTATGCAGGACGGCGTTATGACCATGAAGCACCATATGATGGTTGAAGTTCCGGCGCAGGGCGAACTCGAATTTGCACCAGGTGGGTATCATGTGATGTTTATGGGCCTCAGCGATCGCTGGACCGGAGGGGACGAAATTGAGGCGAGCTTGCAGTTCAAAAATGCAGGGACGCTCGATATCAAGTTTACAGTAACCGAACGCCCATAGGTCTTCGGTTACGTGCCTATTTTACCCTGATTCTCGCCAATTTGGCCCCGATGTAACAGTAGGTGGTCCAATATAACGCAGGCCATCATTGCCTCACCAACAGGAACGGCCCTGATGCCGACGCAGGGGTCATGACGACCTTTGGTGATAATTTCGGTGTTTTCACCTGATTTATTGATTGTTTTTCGAGCGGTCAGGATTGAGGATGTTGGCTTCACGGCAAATCGGACCACAAGATCCTGGCCCGTGCTCAATCCGCCCAAAATGCCGCCCGCATGGTTGGAGCTATATTCTGGCCCGTCTGACCCCATGAAGATTTCATCGGCGTTGGCCTCGCCTGTGAGTTCAGCCGCCGCCATTCCATCGCCAATTTCCACACCTTTTACAGCGTTGATGCTCATCATAGCTGCAGCTAAATCTGTGTCCAATTTGCAATATATTGGAGCGCCAAGCCCAGCGGGCACGCCCGTTGCTACAACTTCAATTACCGCACCGACGGAACTGCCTGATTTACGCAACCCGTCCAAATAAGTGGCCCAGTCTTCCGCTGCCTGTGCATCTGGAGTCCAAAATGGATTTCGCTCGATAAGGTCTAAATCTATTTTGTCGCGGTTGATCTTATGTGGGCCCATTTGGCACATGAAGCCAGTGATTTTTACTGAGGGGGCGAGCATCTTGACCGCTTGCCGCGCCAAACCGCCAGCGGCAACTCGGGCCGCTGTTTCACGCGCAGAGCTGCGGCCACCGCCGCGATAATCACGAATACCGTATTTTTGCCAATAGGTGATGTCCGCATGGCCAGGACGAAATTTGTCCATAATATCGCCATAATCTTTTGAGCGTTGATCGGTATTTTCGATCATCAATTGAACTGGCGTTCCTGTGGTTTTGCCTTCAAATACGCCAGACAAGATCTTAACCTGATCAGCTTCTCGACGCTGTGTGGTATATTTGTTTTGACCTGGTTTGCGCTTGTCGAGCCAGTGCTGGATCATCTCTTCCGAAATTTCGACGCCAGGAGGACAACCGTCAATAGTGGCCCCTAAGGCCGGCCCATGACTTTCGCCCCAGGTGGTGACTCGAAAAAAATGTCCAAAAGTATTCAGGCTCATGTGACAGCTCCTTTGCGTCTGCAATATCGTTGCTACTCCATCGGAGCAAGGGCTAGCTGAGCCCCTTAAGGTTAAATTTACAAGCTATGCCCAAGCAAACTGCAGGTTTCAGATTCTGATTTTCTGCGCGCATAGAATTCTACCCGCAGGACCAATTCGGCACAATTATTGATCTTATAGAGCTCGCGCTTTTTTGATGTGGTTTTATCCGTGAAGGTAAAGGCACAGACAGTGCCATGATTTCTGAACAAATTAACTGGGAGTTCTTCACCCTGTTCGCCCCAGACATATCCAGGTAGCAGCCTCCGTTATTTTGAACGTTGCAAGGGACCGAGTTGATTTTCAGGCTTGCAACCAAAGGACCGTGATCTTGGATCGCGGCACTCACATTCGCCATAGCATGCATGTGGCGGAAAAAGTTGCGCTTTGCCGGGCTGAGGGTCAAAGTAGTATGGAGGCAAAGTAAGCCTGATACCCAAAGATATTAAAATATTGACCAGCGCAGGTAATGCGCCGCGATGGTTTTTCTTATGTTGTTTGCGGTATTGTATTCAAACATAATTCAGATTAAAAAAACCTCACCTCGGGGCGCCCAATAGGGCTGAGACGCGCAAGCGAACCCGTAGAACCTGAACCGGCTAGCACCGGCGGAGGGAAGGTTTGGAATACTCCAATCCCTGACCCCGTCCGGCGATATGGAGAATACTATGAGAACCACTTCCCTATTCGCAGGACTGTTTTTGGCAACCACGGCAATGGCCGATACGCCAGTTTTAACAGTCTATACTTACGACAGCTTTGTCTCAGATTGGGGCCCAGGCCCGGCAATTGAGGCGGCATTTGAGGCCAGTTGTGGCTGTGATCTCCAAATGATCGGTGCCGGAGATGGCGCTGCTCTTTTGGCGCGGCTCAAACTTGAGGGCAGTCGCACGGATGCAGATATTATCCTCGGGTTGGATACCAATATAACCGTGGCAGCAGCTGAAACTGGATTATTTGCGCCAATTTCAGTGACTGCTAATTATACCGTCCCCGGGGGCTGGGCAGATCCGCTTTTTGCACCATTTGACTGGGGATATTTTGCCTTCGTGAAAAACGCAGAGATTGAGTCGCCAACAAATTTCCGGGCCTTGGCCGACAGCGATCTCAAGATTGTAATACAAGATCCCCGCTCATCCACGCCTGGATTGGGGCTACTGATGTGGGTCAAAGCGGCCTATGGTAATGATGCCGCACAGATTTGGGCTGATTTGAATGACAATATCGTCACAGTGACAGCCGGTTGGTCGGAGGCCTACGGGATGTTCCTAGAGGGTGAAGCCGATATGGTTTTATCCTACACTACATCACCAGCCTATCATTTGATAGCAGAGGGTGACGCGTCAAAAAGCTATGCGGTTTTCGATGAGGGTCACTACATGCAAATCGAAGTGGCTGGCAAACTTGCCAACACCGATCAAACTGCGCTGGCGGATCAATTCTTGCAGTTCATGGTCTCCGATGCTTTTCAAAGTATCATTCCAACCACAAATTGGATGTTTCCGGCCGTAACGCCTGTTGCCGGTCTGCCTGACGGCTTTCCAAATACTTTGAACGCCGCGCAATCCTTGATCTTCTCGCCAACGGAAGCTGCTGCTCTGCGCAATGCGGCGCTTGCAGAATGGCAGACAGCATTATCGCAATAATTTTGCGGATAATTGTGGGTGGGGCGGTTTTGGCCGCCCTGCTTCTATTTTCTATTGGCACCGCTGTCGCTGTAACAACGCAAGGGCAGGGGCTAGGCGCGTTGGGCGCGGCGGACTGGTCGGCCATTCGGTTTAGCCTTTGGCAAGCCTGCCTCTCTGCGGGGCTGAGTGTTACGATTGCCATTCCGGTGGCCCGTGCTTTGGCGCGCCAAAGTTTTGTGGGTCGACAAGCGCTGATCACATTGTTGGGCGCCCCATTTATTTTACCTGTAATCGTGGGCGTTTTGGGCCTGTTGGCGGTGTTTGGCCGTGCCGGTTGGATCAGTGACGCGTTGACATGGGCCGGTTTTGCCAAGCTGTCAATTTACGGGGCGCCCGGCGTTATTTTGGCGCATGTGTTTTTCAACCTGCCGCTGGCGACGCGATTTCTGTTGCAAGGCTGGGCGGCGGTCCCTTCGGAACGGTTTAAAGTTGTGCACAGCTTGGCAGCATCGCCATGGGCATACTTTCGACTGATTGAATGGCCTTTGCTCAAATCCGTGGTTCCCGGGGCCTTTCTGTTGATCTTTTTGCTGTGTCTCACCAGCTTTGCAGTTGCATTGGCCGTCGGCGGTGGGCCAAGAGGCACCACCATTGAATTGGCTATTTATCAAGCATTTCGGTTGGATTTTGATTTGGGCAGGGCGGCCAGTTTGGCTCTGGTGCAATTCTCACTGTGTGGTGCGGTTGCGGTGATGGCGTTTCTCGTCCCCCTGCCACAAACCGATGGATTGGGGTTGGGGCAATTGCCGCAACGGTTGGATGCATACGGCCATCGCAGTGTTGATTTCATTTGGATCGCGAGTTCTGCTGTTTTCCTGATTCTGCCATTGGGCGCTATTTTAACCCGCGGCCTTGGGCACATAGCAAGCCTGCCGCATCAAGTAATTGCGGCCAGCATCACCTCTGTATTGATCGCGTTGACCTCCACTGTTGTTTGTATCAGCATGGCGCTTGGTCTGTCGTTTGCCTTTGCGCGCCGCGGTAGGGTCGCACGCAATTTGGCCGAAGGCGTGGGGATCTTGGGATTGGCCACCAGCCCCTTAGTCGTCGGCACAGGGTTGTTTTTGCTGATCTTCCCTTTTGCTCATCCGATGACATTTGCTCTGCCCATCACGGCAAGTGTGAATGCGATGATGGCGCTGCCCTTCGCCTTGAGGGTTCTCATGCCAGCAGTGCGTGAAACCTACGCGGATTATTTGATCCTTAGAAACAGCCTAAACGTTACGCGTTGGGTTTGGTTGCATCGAATTCTTTTGCCACGTCTGCGTCGCCCGCTCGGCTTTGCTGCAGGATTGGCCGCGGCGCTCTCGATGGGGGATCTGGGTGTGATTGCATTGTTTGCGGATCCTGACCTGCAAACTTTGCCCTTGATGCTATATCGGCTTATGGGAGCTTATCGTATGGATCAGGCGGCTGCGGTGGCTGTGGTATTGGTGGCCCAAAGCCTAGCTTTGTTTTGGATGTTTGACCGGGGGGGACGTGGATATGCTGGCTCTCCATAAAGTTCAGTTTCGACAGGGTGATTTTACACTTGGGGCGGATCTTTTAATTCCAACGGGCGCACGTGTGGCGGTGATTGGCCCATCGGGGGGTGGTAAATCCACTTTTTTGAACGGCATTGCTGGATTTATCGCAACTGACGAGGGGCAGGTTCTTTGGCAGGGCCAGCCGATGCCGGATCATCCGGGGTTGCGCCCTCTGAGTATATTATTTCAAGATCATAATTTGTTTCCGCACTTAAATGTAATGGACAATGTCGCGATTGGCATCAGTCGGGACATGCGGCTGTCGCAGACGCAAAAGCAGCAGGTTCGAGCCGCTTTGGATCAGGTCGGATTATCAGATAAATCAGCTTCCTATCCGCGTGACTTGTCAGGCGGGCAACAAGGTCGGGTTGGCCTTGCTCGGATGTTGTTGCGGCAACGCCCATTGTTATTGCTGGACGAACCGTTCTCGGCACTTGGGCCTGCCTTAAAGGATGAAATGCTTGATGTGTTGCGCCAGATATTACACGTCACAAGCGCTACCGCTTTGATGGTCACCCATGATCCAAAGGACGCCTTGGCTTTTGCAAATCAAGCGATACTGGTGGCGGATGGCGTGGCTATGGTACCGCAGCCAATCCAGCAGTTGTTTGACGCACCGCCACCGGCTTTGCGTGCCTATCTTGGTCATAGGACATAAAAAACGCGCCTCAGTTGAGACGCGTTTTCTCGGTATTTTAAAAGACCTAGTCTTTTTTGTATTTTATTGGCCGCCACAGGGCTTTGTTAGCCAAAAACAACATCAGCGTCAAAAAGCCCAATATTAGAACTCCAAGCAGTCCAGCGCGTTTGCGATCGTTGAGTTTTGGCTCTGCCGTCCACATTAGAAACGCGGAAATGTCCTCAGAAAGATGCTCGAGATCATTCTTGTGTCCATCTGCAAATTCAACGTCTTCACCGTAAAGAGGGGGGGCCATTGAGATCCAACCACCAGGATAAGCACTGTTTTCATATAGGGTCACACCCGCCGATGTTTTTTCCTCACCAGTATAGCCTGTAATTAACGAATAAATATACTCAGCACCGCCCATGCCTTTCAGCAGTTGGTTAATACCTGTACCGGCTGGGCCGTGAAAGCCCGCACGAGCTTTCGCCATCAATGATAAGTCAGGAGCGTTTGCATTGCCACCTTTTGGGAAGTGATCGGCGGGCAGTGCCTCGCGATAATCACCTTCACCATCATTCAGTGACTGATCCCAGACTTCAACAAATTCGGATGCATAGGCACGCACCTCAGCTTTGCTCAAAAGGGGACCGCCCTCATCGCCCAAAGAGCGGATGGCAACAAACTTCATGCCGTGACATGCGGAGCAGACTTCGGTATAAACCTTCAGACCGCGACGCAGTTGCTCTTGATCGTAGGAGCCGAACGGGCCTTCAAACGAGAAGGCGTGATCTTCGACATGACCTTCGCTGCCGGCAGCTTGTGCCCCGCCAGCGGCAAGGGCTAAAGCCAGTGTGACACCTAATGTGAGTCTCTTGAACATATCTAGTTCCCTTCTCACTCTGCCGGGTTGGCAGCATCAGCTGCGCCCGATTTGCCGTATTTGGCATTAAAGTCATCTTCGATAGTTGTGGGGGGTGTCGATGGTTTTTCGAGCACGCCCAACAAAGGCAAGATAACCAGGAAGTAGGCAAACCAGTAGGTTGCGCCAATCAGGGAGAAAGTTGCATAGGGCTCTGCTGCAGGGCGTGCGCCCAACCACATCAGGAAGATGAAGTCAGCAACCAAGATGCCAAACCACCATTTGAACATTGGGCGGTAACGGCCTGAACGAACGGTGGATGTGTCTAACCAAGGCGCCAAAGCCATAACCGCAATGGCACCAAACATAGCCAAGACACCAAAGAACTTAGCATCGACAATACCACCGGTGACAAAGCTTGCGATTTGAACAACCCAAACCTCAGATGTGAAGGCGCGCAGGATTGCGTAGAATGGTAGGTAGTACCATTCTGGCACAATATGCGCAGGTGTCACTAATGCGTTGGCCTCAATATAGTTATCGGGGTGGCCCAGATAGTTTGGCATAAAGCCAACAATCGCCATGAACACAGTGAGGATCAGCGCTAAAGCAAACAAATCTTTCACTACAAAATATGGCCAGAATGGCAGTGTGTCTTTTTCCGCTTCTACCTTTGAACCTCTGCGCACTTCGACACCGGTTGGGTTATTGTTGCCAGTGGTGTGGAACGCCCAGATGTGCACGATTACTAAACCCGCGATCAGGAATGGAAGGAGATAGTGCAGGCTGAAAAAGCGGTTCAAAGCAGGTTGACCCACTGCGCTTGCGCCCAGCAGCCAAGTTTGAAGCGATTCACCAATGAAGGGGATAGCGCCAAAAAGACCGGTGATTACAGCTGTACCGTGGAATGACATTTGACCCCAAGGCAAAACATAGCCCAAGAAACCGGTTGCCATCATAAGGAGGTAGATCAGCATGCCTATGATCCACGTGACCTCACGTGGAGCTTTGTAGCTGCCATAATATAGGCCACGAAAAATATGCGCATAAACAGCAATAAAGAACAAAGACGCGCCATTCATGTGGAAATAGCGAATCATATGGCCGCCGTTTACATCACGCATGATGTGTTCGATCGAGGCAAAAGCCAGATCAACATGTGGCGTGTAATGCATCACCAGCACAACGCCAGTAACGATTTGCATCGCAAGACAAAATGTCAAAACGATACCCCAAATCCACATCCAGTTTAGATTTTTTGGAGTTGGAAACATCAATGTGTCATATAATAGACCAACTATCGGCAAGCGCGCATGAAACGCTTTTGCTGATTTCGACTTTGGTTCGTAATGATCGTGTGGAATGCCGCCCATTATGCGTTCTCCTTACCGATAACCAGTTCAGTCTCACCGTCGAAACGGGCTACTGGAACCAATAGATTTTTTGGAGCCGGACCTTTGCGGATGCGGCCTGCTGTATCATAGTGCGACCCGTGGCATGGGCAGAACCAACCACCGAATTCACCGGCGCCATCGCCCAAAGGCACACAGCCCAAGTGGGTGCAAACTCCCAGCATGACCAACCATTCGCCGTTTTCGTCCAACGTGCGATTTTCGTCAGTAGCGGGCAGATCAGGTTTGTTGTCGTTGCGGTCATTGCCGTCAATCAACTCATCTATGTTTACAGCACGGGCTGCTTGGATCTCGCTGTCGGTGCGACGGCGGATGAAAACAGGCTTACCTTGCCATAGAACGGTGATTTGCGTGCCGGGTTCAACGTCAGCGACATCCACACGGATCGAGGCTAAGGCCAATACGTCCGCCGAGGGGTTCATCTGGTTGACCAAAGGCCAAACCGCTGCGCCCGTCGCTACTGCGCCTGCACCTGCAGTTGCGTAGTAGAGAAAATCTCTACGGGTGCCTTCGTGTTCATCTGTATGCGCCACGAGGTTCCTCCAAGTTAATTTATGACCATAACTGGCCCAAAGACTCGAACCCCACTAATGTAGGGTCACTCGATGCGGTTCCTAGCCCAGGGATCGGGCCACGTCCAGCGGACATTCGGGCGCAGCCTACAAGGGGTAAATTTGCCGCATTTAAGTGACATTTCTAAATGCTGGGCGATAAGGGCTGCTGCGGAGACATTATCCGTCGAAATGCGTGTCCACGAGGCTGTCGCGCTTTGCGAAGGTGGTGAACCATGTGGCCAAAGCGTCGTGACCTTGCCGCCAGTTGCGTGCATCATGGCGCAGGTCGAGATAGCCTAAGGCGCAGGCCGTAGATATGTGGGCCATGGTCATTGGGCCGTTCAGCTGAGGCATCCAATCGCTTTGTAGCGCATCGCAGCCGCCCATGACTTTCGTCCATTGGGCATCCATCCAATCGGTGCTGACCATATGTTCAGATCGCAAGCGGCTTTCATAGGAAATGCTGACGGCACTATCCATCATCGAATCGCCAGTAGCTTCCAGCGTCAGCACGTCCCAAAGCTCCGCCTCTGGGTAAAGGCCTGCATTGACGCGTGCGTCTAGATAGCGTGTGATGACGCGGCTGTCGTAAAGCGCGGGGCCGTCAGGGCGAATGAGCGACGGGATACGCCCGGTGGGATTGGCCGCTTTAACCTTGGCGTCAGTGTGCATGGGTGAAGTGGCCACATGGACCTCCTGCACATCTTTTAGCTGGCCTGTTTCGCGTAAGAGCACTCGTACCTTCCGCGCAAAGGGAGAGGCCTCCGCCATGATCAATTGCATATTAAGTCACCTTCCGAAGCTGAATTCTTGTGAGAGCTGTCGCGTCAATCTCAACGCCCGGCCCGGTTTTGCTAAGTCTTATGGACCGCCGCCAGCGGCCTGAGGCGTTTACTTGTTCGCGATCACGACGCAGCTCAAGCCCTTCGTTCACTCGATCCAAAGCATCTTCCGACGATTGTGATCTTGGTAGATGGGCAATGGCGCGTGTTGCTGCATAGGTCGCCAAGGCAACGGCACCATATCTGATTGCAAATCCTGCGATGGGGGCAAGGGGTAAAGGCATGGGCAACTCCGCGTTTCTAAATAGAGGCTAGGCATCTTTGCGCGGACTGTCCATTTGAATATGACGCAAGCTTAGGGGTCACCTGCCACGCCATAACTTGGAGCTGCTGTGGGGTTGATCGCGCGGTTCAAATAATCCTGCATTTGAGGCGCATAGGCCTGCCAATGCTGGCGCAGCTTTGCTACCGGATCGTCTTCGTCCCAGTCGATCCGCAGGTCCACCAAATAAAACGGCATCTTATCCGACACAATCAAAGCTGCGGAATGTACGGGGCCGGCTTCGCCTCCTGCGGCAATCCCTGCCTCCAAGCCTGACAGTAAGCGGTCCGCCAAATGTGCCGTTGGGTCTTGGTTGAAGCCCGCTGTCATCGCTTTGGGCACATGGGCAGAGGACAGTAGATTGCCCGCCGCAACGCAATCGCGCGCCTGATGGACGGTATGAGTGCCCAGTATATGCGTGCCGGTGAAATGGGCGGTGGTGCCTGCTGTGTCCACGGCGGTGAGTTGTCGGTAGTCGATGAACTCGCGATTTTCAGTGATGCGACTGATGGCCTCTTGGGCTGAGTATCCCGCCTCCATCTCATCCAAAACCAAACGCGCCAAATGCGGGTCTGTTATATTTTGCGTGGCCACAGCACCCACACCTGCGCGGGAATGTGGGCAACGGGATCCAACGTTAATTGAGGATGTGCTAATCGCCACTCCAAACATCCCAGTTTCTACGCAACGACCTGTGATAGAGAATGTCATGGGCTATCCTTTACAGAGCGCGCCTACGCCCATCGTGTTAATCTGGGATCACAGCGGTAACTTCAATCTCGACGACCCATTCTGGGCGCGCTAGGGCTGAGACCACAATGCCGGTGGAGCAGGGATGCACGCCTTTAAGCCATTTGCCCATCTCTTGATAAACCGCTTCGCGATAGCGAATATCGGTGAGGTACACCACAATGCGGCAGACGGCCCCCATCGTGGTTCCGGCCTCTTCTAAAAGTAAGGCGATATTCCGCATCGTCTTTTCGGTTTGCTTGGCTGAGTCTCCCTCGTGAAGGTTTTCGCGGCTGTCGAGATCTTGAGAGACTTGCCCACGTAGAAAAACCATTCTGCCCCGCGCACGACGGCTTGGCACAGATCATTGTCCAGCTGTTGCTCTGGATAGGTTTCTTTGGTGTTAAAAGGCCGAATGCGTTTGTGCAAAGTCATCTGTCTTGGCTTTCATAATGAGATGACAGAACGTGACACATAATGCCATATTCTGTCACCTTATTTATGTTGCCGAGTGTCAGTCTGCTTATTTACGACCTGCCAAAATGTCGGCGGGACGTACGGCGGCACCTGTGCGCACAGATTCTAATGCGGCTTCGGCAAGCGCGATAGACATCAGCCCATCATAGCCGCTGGTGCGTGGCTGACTGCCTGTAGTCACGCACTCTACAAAATGCCCAATCTCTGCGGCATAGGCGGCGATATAGCGGTTCATGAAAAAATCGAGCAAAGGTGCGCGGGTATAGCCTGCGCCATTGGCCAAAGTGATCCTCGATTGATGATGATTGTCTGCGGTCACAGAGCCCCCAGAGCCGTGCACTTCAATGCGTTGATCATAGCCAAATGTCGCGCGACGTGAGTTGGTGATGGTGCATTGCTTGCCACTGGCTGTACGCAGGATCGCGTTGGCGCTGTCAAAATCACCACGGTTGCCAATTTCAGGATCGGTGAGCACAGAAGCTGCGGCCTGCACGGTCTCAACTTCTTCGCCAAGCATCCACCGGGCCACGTCAAAATCATGAATCATCATATCGCGGAAAATTCCGCCTGAGCGTTCAATGTAGTCATAAGGCGGCGCGCCCGGATCGCGGCTGATTAGCGTGACCATTTCCACATCGCCAATTTGGCCCGCGTCGATGGCCGCACGAAGGGCTTGGAAGTCAGGATCATAGCGGCGCTGAAAGCCAACCATCAAAGTTGCCTGAGTTTCCTCAACGACTGTAAGACAGGCTTGTACCCGCGCAAGGTCAAGATCTACTGGCTTTTCGCAAAAGATTGCTTTGCGGGCACGGGCAAATTGTTCGATCAGATCTGCATGGGTGTCGGTTGGTGTGCAGATGATTACCGCATCGATATCGTCAGACACCAAAATTTGATCGATGGTGCGAATCTCGCAGCCATAGGTGTCGCGGACAGCTTTGGCGGCGGCAGCCATAGGGTCGGCTATGGCCACCAATTGCGCATTTGGCACGGACGACACGGCGCGTGCGTGGACTTGTCCGATGCGGCCTGCGCCTAAAAGACCAATTCTTGTCATTTCATTTCCCCTCTGTTTGGTGCGCAGGTTTTGGCTGCGATGTTTGAGGCTCTGATAAGCAGTTGAGCGAGTGTTTCAAGTAAAGATTAACAAACTCTGCCAATCGTCACGAACAATCTTTGCCGAGAACAAGTCTTGAAACCGCTCCGCCTTGTAGGGCCGGGCATTGCTGGTTAGCTAGGTGTGAGAAGAGGAATAACCCATGACACGATCTTTAACAGACCTTGGCCAACAGTTGCTGGATGCTGCCAAACGTGCCGGAGCAGATGCCTGTGACGCCATGGCGGTAGATGGCATTTCTCATTCGATCGAAGTGCGCGCGGGAAAGCTTGAGCAAGCAGAGCGCTCCGAAGGGGTGGATATTGGCCTGCGGGTCTTTGTTGGGGCACGGCAGGCCTGTGTCTCTGCGTCAGATACCAGCCCCGATACGATCCAACAGATGGCCGAACGTGCCGTCGAAATGGCGCGCCAAGCGCCAGATGACGCTTTCATTCGCCAAGCCACAGCGGTGGAGTTGGCCTCGGATTGGGACGTGGAGGCTTTGCAACTTGCTGATCCTGCGGAAGAACCAACTGCCGTAGAATTGCAACAAACGGCACTTGAGGCCGAAGCAAGTGCGCTCGATGTGGATGGGGTCATGCAGTGCCAATCTGCGGGTGCAGGATTTGGATCACGCCGAATTCATCTGTGTATGTCAAATGGATTTAGCGGTGGCTATGTGCGGACTGATCATGGGTTTTCATGTGTCGCAATCTCGGGAACTGGTGCACATATGGAACGCGACTACGATGGCGACTCGCGTATTTTCCGTGCGGACTTACGAGGCGCTGGCGAGGTTGGGCACAGCGCAGGCACCCGGGCAGTTGCGCGCCAGGGCGCGCGCAAGCCGCCCACAGGGGTGTTCCCGGTTCTTTATGATGAGCGTATTTCAAGCGGGTTGATTGGGCATTTACTGTCTGCCACCAATGGTGCTGCGGTTGCGCGCGGTGCCACATGGCTGCATGACGCGATGCAGGGATCCGTTTTGCCCGATGGCATATCTTTGATTGAAAATCCGCATCGGGTCCGCACTGGCGGTTCACGTCCGTTTGACGGCGAGGGTTTGCCGGTGGTTATGCGTCACATTGTGGAAGATGGGGTCTTGCAGCAATGGACTTTGGATCTTGCCACAGCTGCCCAGTTGGGGCTGTCCAGCACGGGATCCGCTATGCGAGGCCCCTCTGGACCCCCGTCACCCGGCGTTGGTAATGTTGAGTTGACGCCCGGCACGCAAAGCCGCGAAGATTTGATTCGTGATATGGGCACGGGGCTCTTGTTGACCTCTTTGATTGGCTCTTCCATCAATTCCACTACTGGGGACTATTCTCGTGGCGCTTCTGGGTATTGGGTGGAAAATGGTGAGATTGCCTACCCGGTGAATGAATGTACGATTGCTGGTAATTTGCGCGATATGCTCATGCGAATTGTACCTGCCAATGATGGTCGGGCGCATCTGTCTCGCGTCATCCCATCTATGCTGATTCCAGGAATGGCGATTGCCGGTGAATGATCTCGCACTCTTAACCGAGGCGGCGCGCTCAGCTGGTGATATCGCCCGGCGCTACTTCCAAAAAAGCCCTAAGGTTTGGGATAAAGGCGGCAGCGCGGGTCCGGTCACTGAAGCAGATCTTGAGGTGGATCGCATGCTATCGGATGATCTGCGTGCCGCTCGGCCTGACTACGGCTGGTTGTCTGAGGAAACTGAAGATTCGGCTACCCGACTTTCACAAGAGAATGTGTTTATCGTTGACCCAATTGATGGCACCCGCGCCTTTATCGAAGGGGCGCCGCATTGGGCGCATTCTTTGGCGATTGCGAAATCGGGGCGGGTTGAGGTGGCGGCGATCTATATGCCCATGTTGGATTTGATGTTCACCGCAACGCTGGGTGGGGGAGCATATTTGAACGATGTGCCAATCAACGTATCCGCGCGGCGGGAAACTCCGGGGGCGAATATTTTATCCTCCAAAGCCAATTTTAAGGAAGAGTTTTGGCCTGGTGGTTTTCCAGATTTACAACGTAGTTTTCGTTCGTCTTTGGCCTACCGGCTGTGTTTGGTGGCCAATGGCGAATTTGATGGCATGCTCACTCTGCGTCCCACATGGGAATGGGATGTGGCGGCAGGATGTTTGATTGTGGCCGAGGCTGGAGGGCTGGCGACCGAACAAACCGGAGTGCAGCCGGTGTTTAATTCCATCACTGGGCAATTGAACGGTATTGTTGCAAGCAACAGCGACATTCACTTTGGCCTTATAGCAGGCTTGACCTAAGCTTGGGTTCAGATACCCCTTGATGATACAAAACATGAGGAAACCTTAGGTATCGCGCTTGGTGTCTTGGGTAAGATGGTGTTGGAATGACAATACTCACGCGGGCAGACGGTCCTATGATATGGGCGCATGCAGCCACACCGGCTGCAATTGATGCGATGCGTGAGGTGCTGATGCGTGCTCATATCAGTGAACCTTCCATATCCTATTTAATGTCTGCTCCGGCGTCCGATCAGATTTTTGACAGTGAAGTCGTTATTTTGAACGAGTCCGAGCCTCAATTAGGTGTGAATTTCCTCAACAAGGTGTCGCCGGATCTGTGTTTATGGGCTGATGACAGTATCAGTACCCCTTTGTTTGCGTTGAGCCATCGATTTTCGATTCCCATTATACTGATCAATGCTAAAACCCGGAAATTGCGTGGTCGGACCTGGCTTTGGCGCAAAACCATTGCTCGGCAAGCCCTGTGGCCTGTGTCCTATGCTTTCGTTGAAACAGGCGAGGCTACGGGGCATTTACGCAACCTTGGGCTACCTGCAAGCAATATTGAAGTTCTCGGCCCCTTGTTGAGTGGGGTTGTGGCGCCGAGATGTGACGAGGCAGAGCGGGACCGTATCGGCGAGATCTTAGCTGGGCGGCCGGTTTGGTTTGCGCATCAAGTGCCAGCGCAAGAAATGCGACTTGTTTTACTGGCATTCTTGCAAGCGCAACGCAAAGTGCATCGGATGCTTTTAATTTTTGATTTGGCTGATCCTGCCTGCGAAGTGGATTTTCTGAAGCTGTGTGATGAACTTGATCTGATAACCCACGCAAGGGTGGAGGAGGGTGAGCCTGATGCACGCACGCAGGTGTTTCTCATCGATGACGACAGTGACACGGGCCTTTGGTACCGTCTGGCCTCGATGTCCTACATGGGGGGCAGTTTTTCTGGGTGTGCTGTGCCCAATCCTTTAATTGCCGCAGCATTAGGCAGCGCGGTCGTGCATGGTCCTAAAGTCGAAAACTACCAGCATGCCTATGGGCGCCTGAGTGAAGCGGGGGCTACGCAGCCCCTGCAGGTTGAGAGCGATTTAAGCCAGAGGGTTGCCGCTCTGATGGAGCCTGACCACTGCGCTGATATGGCGGCAAAGGGATGGCAAGTTGTGTCTGAGGGCGCGGTGGTAACTGACCGGTTGGTTGAGTTGACCCTGCAAACGCTTGGATTTGGCGAGCTAGAGCAATGATTCGCACTCCAAAATTTTGGCACCAACCGCGTGGCATACTGGCATTTGGCCTTTGGCCGTTTGGTCGGCTTTTTGGGGGTATAACTGCCTTGCGCCAGCGCTGGGCCAAGAAGGCCACCCGGGCATCCTGCCCGGTGATTTGCATCGGCAATATTAATGCCGGTGGTACAGGAAAAACACCAACCACCATTGCCATGGCAGAGCATTTGCAAGGCCGGGGGCGCCGGGTTGTGGTTTTGTCGCGTGGATATGGTGCTGCTGTGACGGTGCCAACACTGGTGGACCCCCGGACACATGGGGCGGGGCAGGTAGGGGATGAACCTTTGCTCATCGCCGCTTTCTGCCCAGTAGTAGTGTCTCGCAAACGGGCCTCAGGGCTGGAGTTGGTGCTTGCGCAAAAACCCGATGTGATTTTGCTGGATGATGGTTTTCAAGACCCCTCTGTGCATAAAGATCTCTCCATTGTCGTGGTCAATGCGGTCCTTGGGTTTGGGAATGGGTTTTGCATGCCAGCTGGGCCTCTGCGTGAGCCATTGGCCGCCGGTTTAAAGCGGGCAGATCTTTGTTTGTCTATTGGCGCAGACTGGGATCAAAAGTGTTTTGCAGCCCCTGTGACTGTACCGCATGTGATCGGGGAAATTAAACCTTTGCTCACGGGCATGCGCTGGGACGGTTTAGCGGTATTTGCGTTCGCAGGCATTGCGCACCCAGAAAAATTCTTTGGCACTCTGCGCGGATTGGGTGTCAATATCTTGGGCCACGAGGCGCTTTCGGATCATGAGCCGCTATCTGCCACCTTGATGAACAGACTGGCCACCAAAGCGAAGTCCTTAAATGCTCAGCTGGTGTGTACCGAAAAAGATGCCGCAAGATTGCCCTCGCAATACCGTTTGGATGTTTTGGCTTTGCCGGTGCGGCTTGCAATTGCTGATTGGTCCAAGATCGACGCAAAATTGGCCGATCTTGGATTGTGATTTCCTATTGCGCGTCTAGAATTTTTTGAAATTCTGCATAGGACATATTGGCATATTTGATTCCGTTGATCACAAAAGACGGTGTTGAGCTGATGTCGTCAGCCGCGCGGTTTTTTTCATACCACGCCACCAAATTCTGAGCTTTTTGACCGTCAGAGAAACAGGCCTGTACTGCGTCTTGTGACAAGCCTGCTGTGATGCCGATCCGGCGCAGATTGTCGGCAATCTCTGCTGGGCTGCCTTTGGTCCATTCGCTTTGCTTGGTGTACAGAAGATCTGAAATGGCAAAGAATTTATCCTGCCCGCCACAGCGTGCGATAATCGAGCCCCAAAGCCCATAACGGTCAAAGTAAATTTCCCGATAGGTAAAGCGTACCTTGCCGGTGTTGATGTAATCAGTCTTCAGGTTTTGAAAAGCGCCTTGATGAAACGAGCGGCAGTGAGGGCAAGTGTAGCTCGCATATTCAATTATTGTGATAGGAGCATCTTCAGCTCCCATGACCATATCAACGACAGCTGACGTGTCAGCTTCGCCGGACACTGCTGCATTCGCCGCGCCAAAGCTGGGGCCCATCAGGTTAGAGGATTTGGGCGTCATGGCAAAATAGACGCCAAGGACGAGAGCTGCCACAAATGCCGAGCCTAATACATAATTCTTCTTCATCTTAAGATCTCTTTTCATGTTTTATAATGTTTTCACCGAAAGCGGCGAGCGCTGCTCTGAGGCCTTCGTCTTTTATATCGCAGGCAATTGCCGATGCTTTAGCCGCTGTTTCTGGGCAAGGCTCTGGACAGGTGCGTTTGGGAGCTGTGTTGAACCGTGCTTTACCATCAGAAAACCCAACTGGGGCGGTTTGCGTGATCCGAATGCGCGAAATTGCGTTGTAGCCGTAGCAGGCGTTCACTTTTTCACGCAGTTGCGGCAGTTGCATTTCAAGCATTTGGGCCTGTGCACCGGTTGTGAGGATCACCAAAGTGGCACCAAACCCCTTCTGTGCAAAGCTTACTTTGACTGGTGTACAAATTTGTGCGACCTGTGCGCCCACAATCTCGCTCCAGTGAGTCAGCAGGCGCATGATTGCAAATCCACGCGATTCCCCGGCGGCGCGCAGCTTTTGCTCGACTAATATCGAGGTGCGCCGAAATCCTGCTCGGCGTTTTTCGTATGATCCCGCAGTTTTTTGCATCGATTTTACTTACTCTTCCTGATTTACTCTATTTTACCCTAAGCACGGCGCAACGCCACCTCTTTTACAGAAAGTACCGCAACCTTTGCGTGATCACCCCAACTCTAAGGCACTTTTGGCTTGGTATGATGCCAATGCTCGAGTTCTACCGTGGCGCGTGGCGCCTGTGGATCGAAAGTTGGGTCAAATACCAGACCCTTACCGCATTTGGCTGTCTGAAATTATGTTGCAGCAAACAACCGTCGCGGTCGTTAAGGCTTATTTTTTGAAGTTCACTGCATTGTGGCCAACAGTTTTTGATTTGGCTGCGGCTGATGATTCGGATGTGATGGCCGCTTGGGCCGGACTTGGGTATTATGCCCGCGCCCGTAATCTGCTGAAATGTGCGCGCACTGTGGTGGCTGAATTTGAGGGGCATTTTCCACCAAATCGTGTCCAGTTGCAAAACCTGCCGGGCATTGGACCTTACACCAGTGCGGCCTTGGCATCGATTGCTTTTGATCAACCTGAGACTGTCGTGGATGGCAATGTTGAGCGTGTTATGGCGCGGCTGTTTGATGTGCATATCCCTCTGCCCACTGCTAAAGTGCCCTTGATCTATTTGGCTGAAGGACTGACGCCGCGCAAACGCTCGGGCGATTATGCACAGGCCGTGATGGACCTTGGAGCTACGGTGTGCACGCCCAAATTGCCAAGCTGTGATCTTTGCCCATGGCGAGGCTGTTGTTTGGCGCAGGTGCGCGGCACGGCGGCTGAGCTGCCGAAGAAATTGCCCAAGGCCAACAAACCAACGCGGCTCGGGATCGCTTTTGTGGCCTGCCGTACAGATGGGGCGGTCTTATTGGAACAACGTCCAGATCGCGGTTTACTTGGTGGCATGCTGGGTTGGCCCGGCAGTGATTGGACCGAAGTGGCTCCAGAGCTGACACCACCCTTTCATGCCGATTGGGTCGAGGCATCGGAGGCGGTGCGCCACACGTTCACGCATTTTCATTTGCAGTTACGTGTGATGGTGGCATCTGTGCCGCAAGATAGCAGCAACCGCCATTTTACCAAAAAATCTGATTTCCGGCCGATGGATCTTCCCACAGTGATGCGCAAGGTATGGAGCATCGCTGCCGAGCTCCAATAGCTGAGGTCGGCACGATTTATCTAAGGCGATACATTGCACGAAAACGAATTGCTAAAGGATTTGTCCTTGAGCGTTTTGTGCCCCGCTTTAAAGATCAATGATTGGCAGAAAGTCCTGCCATTTTGGCTGTCATTTGCGCTCATTCCTGCTGTCTGGCTCAGCGCTATGTGGGGTGGCTTATGTGTTTTGCTTTTGCTAGTTTTGACCTAGTATTTGTTCCCTCTCGTGGATACGGTGTTGGGGCTTAAGGTTGCTAATGAGGAACCAGCAACTGACGAAATGGAGCTGGGCCCATACCGATTAACCACGCATCTGTGGGCGCCGGTTCAGTTTGTTTCGGTCTTTGGTGTTTTGCTTTATGTCAGCTTGTCTGGGCATCTGGGAGCGACTTTGTTTGTGGGTGTTGAGGTTGTCGCCGGCATGATTGGCATAAATTATAGCCATGAGATGATACATCAAAAGCCACGGGTTGAGCGATGGATTGCCGATATCTTGCTGGCTATGGTGCTGTATTCACATTTTTTCAGGGGGCATCACCGCTATATTGGCACGCTGCGTGATCCGGTGGCGGCGCGATATAATGAAAGCTTTTTTGGTTCTTCCCAAAAGAGCGGCGCTGGCAGAAGATGTATTGCCACGAAATCGCGGATTGGACGCCCTGTAATAAGGCACAAAACCCGAGACCCCATTGAATAAAAAAGCCCCACCACAAAGGGCGGGGCATAAGGTGGCGCTTCGCAAACAGACGCAAGCACAGGCGGTAACTTAACTTTTGATAGAAGGCCCTAGTTTGGGCGTTGGCGCATTTCTGAGCGAATTTGCTGACGCAGCAGATCAATGGAGACAACTTTGCCATCGCGACGGAAGTTCCAATAGGACCACCCATTGCACGAAGGCGCGTTTTCTAAAACGGCACCCACTTGATGGATGGATCCTGCGGCATCGCCACTGATCAATGTTCCATCGGCGCGCACCTTGGCCTCTTTGCCTCGTGGGCTGGTCAGAACTTCGCCTGGACGCAGCATGCCACGTTCGACGAGCTGGCCAAAAGGTACCCGAGGTTCGGCGCGTTTGGAGACAGTCACGGTCAAAGCTTCGCTGTCATATTTATGGACTTTATCAATCCGTTTTTGCGCCACTTTACGGTAACTTTCTTCGCGCTCGATGCCGATGAACTCGCGGCCCAACATTTTGGCAACTGCGCCTGTGGTGCCGGTGCCGAAGAAGGGGTCTAGCACAACATCGCCGGGGTTTGTGGCTCCGAGCAAAACTCGGTGCAGCAAGCTTTCAGGCTTTTGAGTGGGATGTGCTTTGTCACCGTTTTCGTCTTTCAGGCGCTCATGGCCAGTGCAGATTGGAAGGACCCAATCGCTACGCATTTGAATGCCTTCGTTCATGGCCTTCAAAGCCTCATAGTTGAAGGTATATTTAGACCCCTCAGCTTTTGAGGCCCAAATCATGGTTTCATGCGCGTTGGTGAACCGCTTGCCACGAAAGTTTGGCATTGGGTTGGATTTGCGCCAAACTACATCGTTCAGGATCCAATAACCTGCATCCTGAAGCGCCGTGCCGACGCGGAAAATATTGTGATAGCTGCCTATGACCCAAATTGCGCCATGAGGCTTGAGAATTCGACGTGCGGCTTTCAGCCAATCGCGGGTGAATTGGTCATAGACCGCGAAGCTGTCGAATTGGTCCCAATGATCATCGACCGCATCCACTTTGGAATTATCAGGCCGATGTAGATCAGCCTTCAACTGCAAATTATAGGGTGGATCTGCGAAGATGAGGTCAACACTACATTCTGGAAGACTGTTCATGACCTCGATGCAATCGCCGTCGATAATCGTATTGAGCGGCAGCGTTTCAGCTGCCGTGACTTTTGGTTTTACGTTCATTTTTCTGCCTCTGCCCCTGGTGCATTTGCTGCACTCGTTGGTTGCCTTGAGGATGAGTCATGATCGATTCGCCGTCAATTTCTTTTTCTAATCAGCCGCTTAATTTTTTTGCTTGATACAAGATATTGTGTATCGGTTTGAAGGTACGTCTATGGTGAGGAGTCACCCCCAAATCTTGGAGTGCTTTTAGGTGCTGTGTCGTCGGATATCCGGCGTTTTTTTCCCATCCATATCCGGGAAACTGTTGCCCTAAATCACACATGACCAAATCACGCCTAATTTTTGCCACAATTGAAGCCGCCGCAATCGACACCGAACGCGAGTCTCCTTTGATCACTGCGGTGGCTGGAATGTTCAAATCTCGCGGGATCAAATTGCCATCCACCAGCACATGATCCGGGCACTGTCGCAAGCCCTGCACAGCGCGCACCATGGCCAAATGTGACGCGCGCAAAATGTTGATTTGTTCAATTTCACGTTCGGACGCGCTGGAAATGGATACATCGGCATGCTCCATGATGGCCTTAAGAAGCAAATCGCGTTTTTTTGCAGAGAGTTTTTTGCTGTCATTCAACCCGGCGGGGATATGCTTGGGGTCCAAGATCACAGCCGCTGCAAAAACAGGACCGGCCAAAGGGCCACGGCCCACTTCATCGACACCGGCTATATGGCGGCTGCCCTGTGCATGGAGTGCTTGTTCAAACTCAAATATTGGGAAATTGGTCATAGTCTGGTGATACCTTTAATGCCCTTAGCGTGTCACCATCGAAATGATTTCATCAAAACGGGTTGGTTGCGGCGCACCATGCTCTATAGGTGGTCAGGATTAGAACTTAGCGGAGCCGACTTCATGACCTTTACCCTCGCCACATGGAACATCAACTCAGTGCGGCTGCGCGAACCTATTGTTCTGCACTTGTTGCGTGATGAAGCTCCTGATCTATTGTGCCTGCAAGAATGCAAAAGCCTGGTTGATCTTATTCCTACGGAAGGCTTCGCCGCGTTGGGCTATAATCATATGGTGGCACGTGGGCAAAAGGGGTATAATGGCGTTGCGATCTTATCCAAGCTGCCTTTGCAGGATGCAGGCGGGTTGGATCTCGCCAACCTTGGTCATGCGCGGCATGTGGCAGCAACGCTCCCAAATGGGGTAACCATTCACAATCATTATGTGCCCGCCGGTGGCGATGTGCCGGACCGAGAGAAGAATGAGAAGTTTGGTCATAAACTCGACTACCTCACCGAACTGCGTGACATCTTTAGAGCTGACAAACCCCAGCGGGCTATTTTGGTGGGTGATTTGAACATTGCACCGCGTGAAGATGATGTTTGGGACCATAAGAAGCTCTTAAAAATTGTGAGCCATACCCCGATTGAGGTTGAGCACCTCAATGATGTGATGGCTGCTGGCGATTGGGTGGATGTTACCCGACAAGATATTCCTGAAGGTTTGTTGTATAGCTGGTGGTCTTATCGCGCCAAAGATTGGGACGATGCCGATAAGGGCCGCCGCTTAGACCACGTTTGGGCCACCTCAGATATTGCCGCTTCTGCGCATTCCAGCCGCGTCTTGCGCGCCGTGCGGGGATGGGAAAAGCCCTCTGATCACGCACCGGTCCTTGCCAGCTTTGATCTCTAACTGCCCCTTGGCAAAAGCTATAGCGGCGCTCATATAGAGCGTAACATATAAGGAAATTATCCATGTTGGAACTCAACACCGCTCCCGCCGCAGCGCCGGCATCTGACGATTTGATTAAAGACGGAACGGAGCAAAACTTTATGCAGGACGTCATTGAGATGTCCCAAACTGTGCCTGTGATTGTCGATTTCTGGGCGCCATGGTGTGGCCCGTGCAAGACCCTCGGCCCTGCATTGGAAGCAGCTGTCACCGCCGCCGGTGGTGCTGTGAAGATGGTTAAGGTGAACGTTGATCAAAACCAAGGCATTGCGGGTCAATTGCAAATTCAAACCGTCCCAACTGTTTATGCCTTCTGGGAAGGCAAGCCAGTTGATGGGTTCCAAGGCGCGGTGCCGGGTTCTGAAATTCAAGCTTTTGTCGCCCGTGTTGCCGCCATGGGTGGTGGTGTGGAAGACGGTGGCTTGGCCGATGCGGTGATTGCCGCACAAGAAATGCTGGCCGAAGGCGCGGCAGAAGATGCGGCGCAAACCTTTGTGGCTGTTCTCGAAGAAGAGCCCGCGAACGTGGGTGCCTATGTGGGCTTGGTACAGTCCCATTTGGCTTTGAATGATTTGGAGCAAGCTGAGGCGATTTTGAACGGCGCACCGGTAGAGATCAGCCAAGCACCTGAGTTGGAATCCGTGCACGCACAATTGGAATTGGCCAAGCAAGCGGCAAACGCTGGCCCGTTGGATGAGCTTAAGGCCGCAGTGGATGCTGATGCTGACAATCATCAGGCGCGGCTTGAGCTAGCAACGGCGCTGCACGCTGGCGGTGACGCAGAGGCGGCCGTTGAACAATTGTTGGAACTGTTTCGTAGGGACCGTGACTGGAATGATGGCGCGGCCAAAGCGCAGTTGTTCACCGTGTTTGACGCACTGCCTGCAAATGATCCAGTTGTTTTAAATGGTCGCCGCAAATTATCGTCATTAATATTTGCATGATCCAGCAGCCGAGCTAGTTTAGACCCATGAAATTCAGATATGATATACCCGATGTGATCCCCGTGTTCCCTTTGCCGGGAGCACTTTTGTTGCCGCGGGCTAAGCTGCCTTTGCACATTTTCGAACCACGTTATCTCAGCATGATTGAAGATTGCATGAAAACCTCTAGCCGCTTCATTGGTATGGTGCAACCTTATCAATCGCGTGGCGGTGAGACAAAGCTGCATTCCATTGGATGCGTGGGGCGTTTAAACCAATTCTCTGAAACCGAAGATGGCCGCTACATGGTTACGCTTTCTGGGATGAGCCGATTTCGCATCAAAGAAGAGGTTGAGGGCTTTGCCGCCTATCGCCGCTGTCACGTGACATGGGACGGGTTTGAGCGTGACTTAGGTAAGGCCGAACGCGATGACAGCTTTGAACGTTCGGTGTTTATGGCGGCTCTGAAACGGTATTTTGATGATCGACAGCTTTCGACGGATTGGGAAACGATGCAGGAGGCGGATGATGAGTTGTTGATCAATTCTTTGTCGATGCTCTGCCCGTTTGAGCCGGAAGATAAACAAGCTTTGCTTGAAGCGCCAAGCCTGAGCACACGTCGCGAAACTCTGACCACATTAATAGAATTCGCCCTGCGCGGTGGGGCTGATGAGGACTTTCTACAATGAGTGATATCGATGGAAAAATGCTAGAGGCTTTGATCTGCCCGCAGACTGGCGCGCCTTTGAAATATGACGCCAAACAACAGGAATTGATCTCAAAATCGGCGCATTTAGCCTATCCAATTCGCAATGGCATTCCAATTATGTTAGTCAGTGAAGCCCGCGAGATTGATTGAGCTTTAAAGCGGCTCTCCACGTAACAGTTTTGGTACATCACCGGCTGCTCCGGCTGCATTGGCTACAAATGCCTGGCGCAACGCAGGCGTATTATTGACCAAGCCCAAGCCCAAATCTCTCAAGCCGCGCATGACCGGGTTGTCGTTCGAGAAGAGGCGGTTGAAAGTATTGGTGGCGGTGCACAGCAAAGCGTTGTCGAAGCCGCGCCAGCGTTGATATTCTTCAAGCGAGGTATGAATTCCCAGATCTTGACCCCTGCGTTTTGTGTCACATAACACTTGTGCTAAGGCGGCCACATCTTTGAACCCTGAATTGAGGCCTTGGCCTGCGATAGGGTGCACCGCATGGGCCGCATCCCCGACCAAAGCCACCCGTGATGCGATCATTCTGTGGGTTGTTGAGAGAGACAGAGGGTAGATATATCTGTCACCGGCCAGAGAGATGTCGCCCAAAAACGTGCCAAATCTTGGGCGTAACACATCCAGATAATCCACATCATTCAGCGCGTGAATGTTCTGCGCCGTTTCGGTTTTCTCGGTCCAAACAATGCCACTACGATTTTGGGTTAAGGGCAGGATTGCTAATGGACCAGATGGCATGAAATATTGGTGCGCAATACCATTGTGCGGCCTATCATGTGCTATGGCACAGACCAAAGAGGATTGCCCGTAATCCCAACCCGCACGGGTTAATCTGGCGGCCTTGGCTATAGATGAGTTGCGTCCATCCGCTCCGACTAAGAGTGCTGCGGTCAAGGTGGTGCCTGAGATCATTGCCACTGCGGCATGTGTGGGGTGGATGGTTTGCGTTAAGATTTCGCAGTCTGACATGGTGACCACAGAAGAGCGCTTCAGAGCATTGTGCAAAGCCGCACGCAAATGCCGATCTTCAATCATATATCCCATGGGGCCTTGCCTGAAATCTTCCTGTCCAAACTCCATAACAAAGGGCGACGGGGTTTCTCCCACAAAGCCATCACTGACTTTGATTTCCAACATGGGCTCTGCATTATCCGCCAGCTCGTCCCATAAGCCCAGAACCTCAAGCATTTTTTGGCTCGCTGCGGCTAATGCGTAGGATCGGCCGTCAAAGCCATTTTTCAGAGCAGCGGCTGGCGCATGTTTGTCAATCACAGCGGCGCGAATTCCAGCACTGTCCAGCGCCAAGGCCAGGGTGATCCCATTAAGCCCGCCGCCCGCAATGATAACGTCATAAACCATAATCAAGACATGGGGCAGCAAAGGGATATTGTCGAGGGGGTGCGACATCGTTAGCGTGGGGGCAAATCAGGAGGATGACCTATGCAAAGATGGTTGACGATGAGCGCCGCAGCTTTGGGCCGCGCAATTGGTAAGGGTGATATTGATCCTGTGGCTTTGGCAAAAACCTATCTGGACGCGATTGATGCGCATCCTTTTGCAGATCGCATTTATACGGTTGTAACCCATGAACGCGCCTTGACTGAGGCGGCAGCCTCCGCGGAGCGCGCCAAGCTCGGGCTGCGTAAATCGGCTCTCGATGGGGTGCCTGTATCCTGGAAAGATCTTTTTGACAGCGCTGGAATTGCCACCGAGGCGGGCAGCCTTTTGCTCAAAGACCGTGTGCCGGATGCGGATTGCGAAGTGTTGCGCACGGCCACAGCTTTAGGTTTGGTGTGTCTTGGGAAAACCCATATGTCGGAGCTGGCGTTTTCTGGCCTTGGCCACAACCCCTGCACCGCCACGCCACCCTGTGTGAATGATCATATGGCGGTTTCTGGCGGGTCATCTTCGGGGGCTGCGGCCTCTGTGGCCTTTGGTTTAGCTCCCTTGGCAATTGGCTCAGATACGGGTGGATCGGTGCGGATTCCAGCGGCGTGGAATGATTTGGTGGGTTTGAAAACAACCAGCGGGCGGATTTCATTGCAGGGCGTTTTGCCGCTCTGTGCGCGGTTTGATACGGTGGGACCGCTGTGCCGATCGGTGGAGGATGCAGCCCTTGCGCTTGCCGCTCTGGAGGGCAGTAAGCCGGTGGATCTCACCAATGCCACTTTGGAAGACCGCAGGTTTGCCATTTGTGACACATCCGCTTTTGACGATATCCGCGAGGCACCTTTGGTTGCCTTCAACACTGCAGTGGATCGTTTGCGCCGGATGGGGGCTGTGGTGGAACGGGTGAAAATTCCAGAAGCACAGGCCGCCTTGGCGCTGTCAGGGGTGTTGTTTGCCTCAGAGGCTTATGGGACTTGGAAGGATCAGATCGAGGCCAATCCTGACGCAATGTTTTCTGAAATTCTTTTGCGATTTCGCAGCGGTGCGCAGGTTTCAGCGGCGGATTATGTGGCCGCTTGGCTGGAATTAGATCGACTGCGTGAAGCCTATTACGCGGAGACGGTGGGCTATGATGCAGTGCTGATGCCCAGTTCGCCGATCTTGCCGCCTAATATCGATCGGCTGGACCAAGATCACGACTATTATGTTAATGAAAACCTCTTGGCGTTGAGAAACACGCGCATTGGGAATTTGATGGGCGCCTGCGCTTTGACCTTGCCGACAGGAGTTCCGTCTTGTGGATTGATGCTGGTTTGCCCACCGATGCAAGAGCATCACCTGCTCCGGCTTGGGGCGGCGGCGGAAAATGCTTTGGTATGATACTACTTTTCGATTTGCAGTGGTGCGCTGGCTGGCCTAATCCAGTAATTAAGAGGATATAATTCATGATGCCCAACCGATTTGATGCTTTGCCCACAGCTACTTGGCCGCGTTTGCGCGCCTTGCTGGACGGGCATGCGGCGGGCGGTGAGGTCATCAATATGACCATTGGGGAGCCTAAGCATAAATTTCCCGAGTGGGTCGGTCCAACTCTGAACGACGCTTTAGGACAATTCAACAGCTATCCTGACAACAACGGCACACCGGAATTGCGCGGGTCTATCGCTGGATTTCTGCAACGCCGCTATGGCATCGATTTGGATTCCGACGCCCAAATTATGGCACTTAATGGCACAAGAGAAGGGCTGTTTAATGCTGTTGTTGCACTTTGTCCTACAGGGTCTAAAGTTCTAATCCCAAACCCATTTTATCAAGTTTATACGGTTGCAGCTATGGCTGTGGGCGCGCAGTCAGTTTACCTTCCAGCGCATGCTCAAACAGGATTTTTGCCAGATCTTGACGCGCTGACGCCGGCCGAGCTGAGCGAGACATCAGCCTTTTTTTTATGCTCTCCGTCCAACCCGCAGGGCGCTGTGGCCAGTGCGGAATATTGGGCGCGCTTGATCATATTAGCTGAGACCTATGACTTCAAAATCTTTGCCGATGAATGCTATAGTGAGATCTATCGCAACGCCCCACCTCCGGGAGCCTTAGAGGTTGCAGCAAGGATGGGTGCTGATCCTGAGCGGATTGTGGTGTTCCATTCTTTGTCAAAACGTTCAAACCTGCCGGGGCTTCGATCTGGCTTTGTGGCCTCGGGTCGTAAAAATATTGCACGAATCAAACAGCTGCGCGCTTATGCGGGTTGTCCTATCGCTGGACCTATTCAGCATGTTTCTGCTAAGGTATGGGCAGATGAAGATCACGTTGTTGCCAACCGGCAACTCTATTGTGGCAAATTTGAGGCGGCGGACCACATTTTTGCCGAGATTCAGTCCTATAATTCGCCAGAAGCCGGGTTTTTCTTGTGGTTGCCAGTCGAAGACGATGAAGCTGCAGCAGTGAAACTTTGGATCGAAACAGGGGTGCGGGTGCTACCAGGATCATATCTGGGGCAAGTCGCAAACGAGCAGAACCCTGGGTCTGGCTACGTCCGAGTCGCTTTGGTGGCTCCAAAAGAAGAAATGCAGCGCGGGTTAACTCTTATGCGCGACTGTCTGTATAAATGATGTTGAGGTATAAATGGCTTATCCAACCCGCGGACGTGATCCGCTTTTGGACGCATCGACCCAAGCTTTTTTAGAAAGGCGGGGCGTTGAGGCTCTTGGTTTAGTGATTTTAGCGGTAGGTGTTATGTTTGCACTCGCCCTTGCTAGCTATTCGCCAGAAGATTCTGCCTGGATCGCCTCAGGCGGGCGTGAGATCGCAAATTGGGCCGGCCAAATTGGCGCCACAATTTCGGCACCTTTGATCAAAATCATGGGACTTGGAAGCTGGGGTATACCTATTGCCTTTGTGGTATGGGGATTGCGTTTGATCACGCATATGGGGGCCGAACGCATGTTAATGCGGTTGATTTATGCTCCAATCTTCTGGGCCCTGTGCTCTCTTTATGCGGCAACTCTCAACCCAATATCCAGCTGGGCTCATAGTTTTTCAATGGGCGGTCTATTCGGTGACACAGTTTTATTCATGTTGTTGCAAATCCTGCCCGGATCAGCGGCATTGGGCGCCAATATCGTTGCGTTGATTTTAGGGGCTCTGGTCTTGCTCCTGGGGGGCTATGTGACGGGGCTGGTGTTCGGTGAAATCAAAACCAGTTTTCGTGCCATCAACTTGGCGGGCAGCCGATTTTTGATGTTTGTGCTGTCTTTGCTTTCAAGCGGTGTATCGCGTGGGGCGCAGGGGCTACGAACCCGTCAGGAAAACCGCGCGCAATTGCAACATGAACCAAACTTCAATCCTGTATCGCGCAGCGAAGCTGCCCGCGTCGCGTCAGTAATTCGTGCCAACCCAGCGATGCCCACGACTTCTGCAGCTTTGCCGTTGCCCGTTGAGCCGTGGGTGTCGAAATCACTCTTTGCTCGCGTGCCGTCTATGCTGAAACGAACGCCTGAGCTTAACGCAAAACCGCAATTGCAAGCAAACACTAAAGGCACGTCCGAAGACCCGTTTGAGGACCGCATTCGCGGCAAGATTACGGATGCCATTCGCTCCCGCGATCCGCAGGCTGCTTTGACAGCTCAAGGTCAAACTCCTATTGTTACCGCAAAACCGGGCCGCCCGATGGGGCCTGTGCCAATGGTTTTGCAGCATCCGGTTTCGGAAGCGCCATTTATGGAAGACGATACGGACATTCTGGATGATGAGTATCTTGCAGATTCCGAAATTCAAATTCCGTCCTATGCCGTTGATCCACCGCTCACGGTGCAGCCGAAACAAGTTGTACAGCATGCCTTAAAACGACCAATCCAACCGTCAGCTCAGGCGATTGCAGAAGCTCAGCCAAAATTAGAATTTGAGCCTTCGGGCTCCGAGAAGACTTACGAAAAACCACCACTTCGACTTTTGATGAGCCCATCATCCATCGAGCGCCATGTGCTGAGTGACGATGCGTTGGAAGCCAATGCGCGTATGCTGGAAAGCGTTTTGGACGATTATGGCGTCAAGGGCGAGATTGTCAGTGTGCGCCCGGGTCCTGTTGTAACTATGTATGAGCTGGAACCTGCGCCAGGCTTGAAAGCCAGCCGAGTGATCGGCCTGTCTGACGATATTGCGCGCTCAATGTCGGCGCTTTCAGCTCGGGTGAGCACCGTTCCTGGCCGTTCAGTCATTGGGATTGAACTGCCCAATGAACACCGCGAAATGTGCGCTTTGCGTGAAATTCTTTCTGCCCGTGAATTTGGGGATGCGAATATGCGCCTGCCCTTGGCTTTGGGCAAAGATATTGGTGGTGAGCCTATCGTGGCCAACCTCGCGAAAATGCCTCACTTGCTGATCGCGGGGACCACCGGCTCCGGTAAATCTGTGGCGATCAATACGATGATTTTATCGCTGCTTTATCGTTTGACGCCTGATGAATGCCGAATGATCATGATTGATCCCAAGATGCTGGAATTGAGTGTCTATGACGGCATTCCGCATCTGCTTAGCCCTGTTGTCACAGATCCAAAGAAGGCCGTGGTTGCCTTGAAATGGACTGTGGGCGAGATGGAAGATCGCTACCGCAAAATGTCAAAAATGGGCGTAAGAAATATTGATGGTTATAACAGCCGGGTGAAAGATGCTTTGTCTAAGGGTGAAATGTTCAGCCGTACCGTGCAAACCGGTTTTGATGATGGCACCGGCGAACCACTGTTTGAAACGGAAAAATTTGATCCAGAGACATTGCCATATATCGTAGTGATCGTGGATGAGATGGCCGACTTGATGATGGTGGCGGGCAAGGAAATTGAAGCCTGTATCCAGCGTTTGGCGCAAATGGCGCGAGCCTCTGGTATTCATATTATCATGGCGACACAGCGGCCTTCTGTGGATGTGATCACCGGTACCATCAAGGCTAACTTCCCCACACGAATTTCGTTTCAAGTGACGTCAAAAGTCGATAGTCGCACGATCCTAGGTGAAATGGGCGCAGAGCAGCTTTTGGGCATGGGCGACATGCTTTACATGGCTGGAGGTGGCAAGATTACGCGGGTGCATGGGCCGTTTTGTTCCGATGAAGAAGTCGAAGACGTAGTCAACCATCTCAAAACCTTCGGACCGCCGACCTATCTTTCGGGTGTCGTTGAGGGCTCCATCGATGACAAAGAGAGCGACATTGATGCTATCTTGGGGTTGGGCGGCAATACCGATATGGAAGATGCGCTCTATGACACCGCTGTACAAATCGTAGCCAAAGATCGGAAATGCTCCACCAGTTACATCCAGCGCAAATTGGCGATCGGATATAACAAGGCGGCGCGTTTGGTCGAGCAAATGGAAGACAATGGATTGGTCAGCGCGGCCAACCATGTTGGCAAACGCGAGATATTGATGCCCGAACAAAACTAGCAAAGTTTTGCCGAAGGCCCCGACCTGACGTAATTGTGACAGGAGCGGGCTTTCGGCGCTGTGTCATATCGCGGTAGGATGAATCATGAAAAAATTTATTGTCATCATGTTGCTGATCGCAGCGCCCGCATCAGCCGAAAAGCTTAGCTTGGACGCGGTGTCTTCTTACTTTAATGCGATGACCTCCGCTGAAGCTGCGTTCATTCAAAACAGTGACGATGGCAATCAATCCTTGGGGCGAATGTACATCAAACGGCCCGGCAGAATTCGGTTTGAATATGATCCCCCTAATCTGGCCTTGGTTGTTGTCGGTGGCGGACAGGTTGCGGTGTTTGATCCCAAGGCGAATTCTGAGCCAACCCGCTTTCCACTTAACCAAACACCTTTGAGCTTGGTTCTTGAGCGCAACGTTGATTTGGCGCGGCGTGATATGGTGGTGGCACATACCAGCGATGGTCCTCGCACCTTGATCACACTGCAAGATCCTGATCGTCCTGAATATGGGTTTATACAATTGGTCTTCACCGATAATCCTGTGCAACTGCATCAATGGATCGTCGATGATAATTCCGGCAGCAAAACTCAGATTGTTTTGGGAGATTGGACGCAAGGTCACAAGATGCCAAGCATCCTATTCAACATACAAGCAGAAATGCAACGGCGGGCAAATTAAAGTGGGCTGATTTAACCCGCTTTTGTTGTTAGGTCTTGCCGCAGCGCTGCAATTGAACGTGATACATAATCGCGCGATCTTCTAGTTTGTTCGCAACATTCAGCAGCCAGCGTTTTGATTTGTAAGACCCGCGACGGTATCCGGAGCGGCCCTCATGATATGCTAAATATTGGTTGCGGGTATCGGACATGGAGATGCCAAGCTCGCGACGGTTGCCTGCCATATACCAGCCCATAAAGTCAGCAGAATCGCGAATGCTGGTGCGGCTGGCGCCCCAACGCCCGGCACTTGCTTTATATTCCTTCCATGTGCCATCCAGAGCCTGTGAATAGCCATAGGCGGAGCTTTGACGGCCAGTAGGGATCACCCAAAGCGTATATTTACGTGGGGTTTTAGCCTTGGCCTTGAATTTACTTTCCTGCCAAATAATTGCCATTTGCACAGAAATCGGAACGCCATATTTGCGTTTGGCGGCCTTAAATGCGGGAAGGAAACTGCGTCTTTGATCCAAAATTGAACAAGCATTGTCCAAATTTCTAGGTGCATTCACATTGCCGCCAGGAAAGGAACACCCGGCTAGCAGGGTCACCAAAATCAAGGCGCGAAGGATACTGCTCATGGTGCCGCTCGCAATTTTTATTATTTTTATTAGTTTATTACGGAAAACATACCAATTCCAAAATGATTTTGCAACGATGTGAATGTCTAAACACACTGGGAGCTTAGCGAAATGGTGTCTCGGGTCTCGGCTCAATCAAATTGTCTTGAACGCATAGACATTTCAGGCATAAATCAAGTAAGAGGAAGCCTCTAGAAAAGGGTGCACCGTGCAAGCTGAAGCGAAATATTATTTGGGCCAAGTGGTTTGCCATAAAAAACACCCCTTTCGGGGCGTTATTTTTGATGTGGATCCAGAGTTTTCTAATACCGATGAATGGTACGCGGCGATTCCCGAAGAGGCGCGGCCCGTGAAAGATCAGCCATTTTATCATCTGCTGGCTGAAAATGATCAGAGCTATTACATTGCCTATGTCTCTGAGCAAAATTTGATGGCGGATGTATCGGGCGATCCGGTGGATCATCCCGATATTGAAGATATATTTGGCCCATTCGAAAACGGAGCCTATCCGCTACAGTTTCAGCTCAATTAAGGCTTTTAGCCTTTAATATCCCAAGGCACAGCCATCTTTTCGAGGATCGGATGCGCCTTGTAGAACGCCATCTTTACCAATTAATATTGCCTGAGCACCCCCAATTGGTCCAGCTGGAATCTCAACTTTGTGACCCATGTCAGCAAGGGTTTGATGTACCTGTGATACGTAGCCGCGTTCCACTTTCATAAGGCCTCGGTCAGAAAAACATCTTGGCGCATCAATGGCTGTTTGATTGTCCATGCCGAAATCAACCATATTTGACAGCAAGCGAGCGTGGCCGTTGGGCTGATATGCGCCGCCCATAACGCCGAATGGCATTGTCACCCTGCCATTTTCCGCCAGCATGCCGGGTATGATTGTGTGCATCGGGCGTTTGCCGCCTGCCAGCTCATTGGGATGGCCCTGCTCTAGGGTAAACCCTGCACCTCGGTTTTGGAATAAGATGCCGTATTTCTCGGAGGCAATGCCAGAGCCGAAGGCGTGGAAGATGGAATAAATCAGCGAAACCGCCATCTGATTTTTATCCACGACAGTGATATAGATGGTGTCTTTATGAACGGCCTCGGACAAACTGGAAGGGTCCGCCATTGAGCGGCTTGGATCAATCAAAGCCGCCAGATTCGTGGCGGTTTCGGCGGCCAACATATGCGCGATGCGCGTAGTGTAATTCGCATCAGCAATAAAACGATTGCGGGCGTCATAAGCCAGTTTAGAGATTTCTGCCTCAATGTGGGCGCGCTCTGCACCAAATGGATCCATATTGGCGATGTCAAAATGTTTCATCATATTGAGCATCAACAGCGCCGTTGCGCCTTGGCCATTGGCCGGATGCTCTAGCATCTCTATCCCTTGGTAGCTGCTGCGCAGAGGAGTGCCATAGGTGGCTTTGGTTGCTGCAAAATCTTCCATGCTGTGGCTGCCACCAACGGCTTGAAGGCTGGCGACCATATCTTTGGCGACTGCTCCGGCGTAAAAGCCGTCGCGGCCATTGGCCGTGATGCACTCTAGCGCGTCTGCTTGGCAGGGCGACGCAAAGAGTTGGCCAACTTTTGGGGCTGCGCCCGCAATTAGGAATTTGTCCCGAGCGGTGCCTTGCAACAATGCAGCGCTGAGGTCCCAATCAAAGGCGACCCTTGGTGCCACTGGAATACCAGTGCGGGCGTAGTGAATAGCAGGGGCCAATATGTCGCCCAAACTTAGGTTCCCGAAATCCTCTGCCATGCGGCAAAATCCGTCCACTGCGCCGGGAACCGTAATGGCCTCAGCGCTGTGCAGCGGTATGGTGCTCAACCCTTTGGCCCGCAAGGCTGTTGCATTTGCAGCCTGTGGCGCGCGCCCTGATCCATTGAGCGCCACAACATCGGCGCTCGGGTCTTTTTGAATGAGTGCAAACATGTCACCGCCCAAACCGGTCATCTGTGGCTCACAAATACCTAGCAACACAGCGCCAGCAATGGCCGCATCGACTGCGTTTCCGCCAGATTTTAAGATGTCGAGAGCTGCGGTGGCGGCCAAGGGATGCGACGTTGCGCACATGCCGTTGGTTGCATAAACCGCAGAACGGCCGGGAAGGTGGAAGTCACGCATGGGATCAAGTGCCTCAATAAATCAATTGTTGATCAACCATAGCGACTTTACTAGCAGTGGCGAGAGCTTCCGCCAAGATTGCGACACAACAGCCCGGATGATGCTCACCCTTGTGTCGAGGGGGCGGAGCAATGCATAAGTTATCCAACGGTGTTGAATTGGGGTTTGTGATGGAAACAGTTTATATTCTTGGAACCGGTCGGACGCCCATGGGTGGATTACAGGGTGCCTTTGCAGATGCGCCAGCCAGCCAATTGGGGGGCGTGGCGATTGCAGCTGCACTTGAGGCGGCACAAGTTTCTCCTGAACAGGTTGATGAGCTTTTGATGGGCTGTGTTTTACCCGCAGGTCAAGGTCAAGCACCGGCGCGGCAAGCAGGGTTCGCAGCTGGCCTCGGGGAGGGCGTACCAGCCACCACGGTCAACAAAATGTGTGGTTCTGGCATGAAAACCACAATGATGGGCTATGACCAGCTAACTATGGGCCGCGATCAAGTCATAGTTGTAGGTGGCATGGAAAGCATGACGCGAGCGCCATACCTCCTGCCGAAAATGCGCGGCGGCGCGCGGTTGGGTCATGGGCAGGTTCAAGACAGCATGTTTCTGGATGGTCTCGAAGATGCCTATGATCAGGGTCGGCTTATGGGCACATTCGCCGAAGATTGCGCTAAGCACTTCCAATTCACCCGCGAGGCTCAAGACGCCTATGCGCTGCGATCTTTGGAGCGCGCGGTGGCGGCCCAAGCCAGCGGTGCTTTTGCCGCTGAAATTGCGCCTGTGTCTTTGACCACGCGTAAGGGCACGGCGCAGATTGGTGTGGATGAACAACCTGGTAATGCGCGCCCTGAAAAGATTCCACATCTGAAACCCGCGTTTCGTGAAGGCGGAACGGTTACCGCGGCCAATTCTTCTTCGATTTCAGACGGTGCTGCAGCCCTTGTTTTGGCCAACCAAACCTCCGCCGATGTGCGAGGCCTTGCACCAAGGGCGCGGATCATGGGTCATGCGAGCCATGCGCAAGCGCCCGGTTGGTTTACAACTGCGCCTGTACCTGCCGCGCGCAAGCTTTTGGATCAACTGGGCTGGAGCGTTTCGGATGTTGATCTCTGGGAGGTGAATGAAGCCTTCGCAGTGGTCCCAATGGCCTTTATGCACAAGATGGCGCTGAGCCCTGATGTTGTGAATATCTACGGCGGCGCCTGTGCTTTGGGACATCCAATAGGTGCTTCTGGTGCGAGAATTATTGTGACGTTGCTGAACGCTTTAGAGCGGCATGATCTTAAACGCGGAGTGGCTGCGATTTGCATTGGTGGTGGCGAAGGTACGGCCATTGCGATTGAGCGTTTGTGAGAGATCTACCAATGTCTCAAGTTGATTACACCTCCCTTATCAAAACCATAGCCAGCTTGACCGAGGGCGAAGACGACATGATCGCGCTGATGGCCACGGTTGTATGTGAACTGCATCACAGTGATGACCGTTTTGACTGGACCGGGTTTTACCGGGTGACATCGCCGGAAATGCTTAAGATCGGACCCTATCAAGGCGGGCATGGTTGTTTGCAAATTCCATTCACACGCGGTGTTTGTGGGGCGGCGGCGCGGCTCGGGGAGACGCAATTGGTTCCGGATGTGAAGGCCTTTGCGGACCATATCGCCTGTGCCAGTTCCACCCGTTCGGAGCTGGTTTTGCCGGTCTGGGATCGTGCTGGTACATTGCTGGCGGTGTTGGATATCGACAGCGATCAATTTGATGCATTTACCGTTCTTGATGCCGATTCTCTGGCCGAAATTCTTGCGACGGTTTTTGCACGTTAAAGCTTGTGAAATTTTCTTGATTTTTTTCACTAACTCGTGTAATTATGAAAAAACGAAGAATAATTTCACATCATGTATCAAACGAGATCAGACACAGCCACCCTTGGTGCCGATATACGGGCCTTGCGCAAAGCGCGGGGACTGACTCTTGTGGATCTGTCCGATATCCTTGGCCGATCCGTCGGATGGTTGAGCCAAGTTGAGCGAGACAAGTCAGAGCCGGGAGTCAATGATCTGCGATATCTGGCCAAAGCGCTTGATATCTCCGTATCTTCGTTGTTTGGGACGGGCCCTGCACCGGTGGATGAAGCGGGATTTGTGGTGCGCAAAGACAGCCGACGACCCATTGGCAGCCGTGAGGCGGGGCTGGTAGAAGAGTTGCTGTCACCAGATTTGACTGACGATTTTGAAATGCTGCACTCCACCTTCGAACCGGGAGCAAAGCTGTTTCCCGCTGTGTCGCGCCCGACACAAGAGGTTGGCTATATTTTGTCTGGTCAACTAAAACTTTGGATTGGAGACGCTGAGTTTTCTCTGTTCCCGGGCGACAGTTTTCGCATAAAGGGCGAGCAATTTCGCTGGGAAAACCCTGCCGACGAACCCTGTAAGGTGATCTGGGTCATCGCCCCACCGGTGTATTAATGTCATTACAGGGCTGGATAATATTTGCGACCTTCTGGGCAATGTTTGTTGTCACGCCCGGGCCAAATGCGGTCAACTGCATGTGCAATGGCATGAGCTTGGGCCTGCGCCGGGGTCTTTGGGGCGTGCTGGCGATTCTAACCCAAGCCACTGTATTTTTGCTACTGTCGGCCTATGGCATATCGGCGCTGTTGGTGGCCTCATCTACAGCATTTACTATGGTAAAATTTATTGGTGCGGCATTCTTAATCTTTCTCGGGGTTCGTGGCTGGATGATAGCTGCAACCCCGCCGAAGTTGAACCCAGCTGTGGGATCAATCTATGGCCGGGCTTTGGCCATTGCCAGCATAAATGCGAAATCAGTGGCGGGATATTTGGCAGCCTTCAGCCAATTTGTGCAACCAGATGTGCCTATTTGGGAGCAGATGACCATGATCATGCCAACGGCTCTGTGCCTCACGGCTCTGTCCTACAGCGGGTATACAGCTCTGGGTGCTGCCTGTGGTAATTCAGCAATGGCAAAAGTGTTCAACGTGACTCTGCGGCGCGGACTGGCGATTTGTTTTGTGATGTATGGGGTCCTGCTTGGCGGCGCCTCTGTGCAGACTGGATCGTGAGGATGGCAGTGCTATGATTTGGGATGTGATCATCGGATTTGAGCCGGGCTTGCTGGTCGGGTACATTTTTGCTGGGCTTATTTTGAATATCACACCGGGCGCGGATTTTATCTTTATCTCAGCAAGCGGGCTTGCTGGGGGTTCCCGAATTGGGATGGCCGCGGCTTTGGGGGTGAACCTTGGTATTGTGATACATGTTTTGGCGGCTGCCGCTGGCGTGTCGGCGCTGCTGTTGGCCCATCCTGCGGCTTATGATGCCATTCGCATCGGCGGGGCGGCATATCTTGCTAGGATGGCTTTGCAGGCTTGGCGCAGTGACGGTGCTTTGGGGCGTGGCCGTGCAGCGCCATTTGCGGCACAGGCGCTGCGGCGGGGATTTGTCACCAACTTGTTGAACCCTAAAACTGCCCTGTTTATCTTCGCCTTCATCCCACAGTTTATCGATCCTCAGAACGGCCCGATCTGGGTGCAAGTTCTGGTTCTTGGAGCAATCTTTTTGGCAAACGGCTTTGTGTTTGTCATGTGTCTTGGCGCGGCGTCAGGTTATTTTGCTGGCGCCTTGAGAGCGCGCGTAGGCTTTTTGAATAAATTAACGGCAATTCTATTCGGTGGGCTTGCAGCCCGTTTGATCATCGATTGAGGGAGACCATGATGAGCGATTTTCCATCCACAGCACGGGTTGTTATCATTGGCGGCGGCGTTGTTGGCGTATCAACATTGTATCATTTGGCCAAAGCGGGCTGGACTGACTGCGTCCTGCTTGAAAAGAACGAGCTTACGGCAGGATCTACTTGGCACGCAGCGGGCAACTGCCCCTCGTTCAGTACGAGTTGGGCGGTGATGAACATGCAACGCTATTCTCTGGGCCTTTATGCGGGGCTGGCGGATGCGGTGAACTATCCAATGAATTACCATGTGACCGGCTCCATTCGTTTGGCACATGACAAAAACCGGATGCTTGAGTTTGAGCGCGCTCGCACGATGGGACGCTATCAAGGCTTGGACATTGAGATGATGTCAGTGTCGGACATGAACGACGCGTATCCGTTTTTGGAAACCCATGATCTTGCTGGTGGGCTTTGGGATCCGGACGATGGTGATATTGATCCGGCACAGCTGACACAAGCTTTGGCCAAAGGTTCACGGGATCTGGGTGCTAGCATCCAAAGGTTTTGCCCAGCCACAGGTGTGACGCAAGTTGGTGATGAGTGGATTGTTCACACCGACAAGGGCGACATACGTTGCGAAAAAGTGGTAAATTGTGCAGGATATTATGCTCAACGTGTGGGGGAGTGGTTCAAACCCTATGGCGGTCGTATGGTGCCTATGACAGTCATGAGCCACCAGTATTTTCTGACCGAAGAAATTCCAGAGCTTAAGAAATGGACCGAGGCTAATGGCCGCAAAGTGCCTCTGCTGCGCGATGTAGATTCGTCCTATTATCTACGCCAAGACAAGCATGGCCTGAACCTTGGTCCTTATGAGCGAAATTGTAAGGCCCATTGGGTCACTCCCGAAGATCCCATGCCTGAAGATTTCAGCTTCCAGCTATATCCCGATGATCTGGAACGGTTGGAATGGTATATTGAGGATGCCATGGCGCGGGTTCCAATCTTGGGTTCGCAAGGGGTGGGTAGGGTGATTAATGGCCCGATCCCATATGCTCCGGATGGTTTACCGTTGGTGGGTCCCATGCCGGGCGTTAAAAACGCTTATGAGGGCTGTGTCTTTACCTTTGGCATCACCCAGGGCGGCGGCGCAGGTAAGGTGCTGGCCGAATGGATCACCGAAGGTGAAACCGAATGGGACATGTGGGCCATCGATCCGCGCCGTTTCACAGATTATACGGATCAAGATTACTGTGATAGAAAAGCCATGGAAGTTTATGGCCATGAATACGCCATGCACTTCCCCCATCATGAATGGCCTGCTGCACGCGACAAAAAACTCTCACCAGTGCATTATAAGGTGATCGCTGCTGGAGGGGTTATGGGGGCTTATAATGGCTGGGAGCGAGCCAATTGGTTTGCTCAGACGGGCGATGACATATCTTTGGAGGCGACGCATACTTGGGAGCGCGAAGGCCCTTGGGCGGCGTGTATAAAACAAGAGGCTGAGAACGTTCGCGACAATTGCGGCGTGTTGGATCTGCCGGGCTTTAGCCGTTTTAATCTTATAGGTGTGGGAACCGCAGAATATCTACGGAGCTTGATCACCGGTGGCTTGCCCAAAGTTGGACGCATGAACCTCGCTTATTTTGCAGACAACCGTGGACGGATTTTGACGGAGATGTCAGTCGTGCGCCACGGCGAAGATCATTTCACTTTGATCACCGCCGCTACTGCACAATGGCATGATTTTGATGTTCTTAATGTGGGATTGCCCGAGGGTGTTAGCCTAACGGATCACACAACCTCGTATTCAACTCTGATTGTCACCGGACCAAAAGCACGAGATGTCCTAACCGCCATGGGCACAGATGCGGATTTGAGCCTTGGATGGTTGAGCCATCAAACAGCCACTGTCGCGGGGCAGGCTTGTGCTTTGCTTCGGGTGTCTTTTGCCGGTGAATTGGGGTGGGAAATTCATGCGAAAAACGCCAAGATTCCGAGACTGTATGACGCGGTGATCGTCGCCGGTGCTAAGCCTTTTGGCATGTATGCTCTCAACAGCTTGCGGGTTGAAAAAGGATACAGAGCTTGGAAAGGTGATCTGTCCACAGATTACAGTCTATTGGAAGGTGGTCTTGGAAGGTTTGTAAAACTAGACAAACCTCAGGATTTCCCGGGAAAAGCTGCATTGCAAAACGAAAAACAACAGGGCAGTAAAAAGATGTTTGCAACGCTAATTGTTGATGCGGGTGCTTCGGATGCGCCATATATGTCGACGATTTGGCATGAGGGCAAAGTGGTTGGAGAAACGACCTCTGGCGATTTTGGCCACCGAGTTGGAAAATCGATTGCACTGGGTATGGTGCGGCCAGATCTGGCTGTGGCTGGCACTAAGGTTGAGGTTGAGATTTTTGGCCAACGTTGCAAGGCGGTGGTGCAAGAGGACCAGCCCCTTTGGGACCCAAGCAACGCGCGGTTACGGGGATAAATTCAGAGGTGGTGGGCCATCTTTTGCAAAGGCCCGGAGTTTGGATTTTTGCTGAAACTGATGTTGGAAAAGTAGGAAACCAAACATGATTATTCTTGATGGTGGCATGGGCCAAGAATTGGTGAAACGAGGGGGCATGGCGACTGACCTGTGGTCGATGCAAGCCCTGTTAGACATGCCAGGTATGGTGCGCCAAGTGCATGATGAATATTTTGCCGCTGGTGCTGAGATTGCGACCACCAATACCTATTCCATTCTGCCGGATCGGTTGGAGACCAAAGGCTTGGGTGAGCATTTGTTGCCGCTGACCAGATCTGCTTGTGAAATGGCCGTGGCTGCCCGAGATACCCATGGATCAGGACAGGTTGCAGGGTCTTTGGGACCGCAAGGATTTTCCTACCAGCCAGACAAATCCCCGCCGGCCGATCAGGCCGCAGAAGTCTATGCGGATATGGCACGCTTGCATGCAGATTATGTTGATTTTCACCTGCTGGAAACAATGTCCTCAATTGATCAAGCCCGTGGTGGATTGATGGGAGCAGGCGTTACGGGTAAGCCGGTGTGGGTGTCTTTGTCTGTCGATGACGCTGATGGCACAAAATTGCGCTCTGGCGAGGCCTTGGCGGATGCGGTAGAAATGCTTAAAGAGTATAATCCCGTAGTGGTTTTGATCAATTGCTCATTACCAGAAGCGGTATCGCAGGGCTTGCCAATTTTGGCTGACCATGGCTTTACCCTTGGTGCATATGCCAACGGATTTACGGGCATTCATTCTGATTTCAACTCGATAGATGCGACGGTTGATCTGTTGAAAGCCCGCACAGATTTAGGACCTGCCGAGTATTTGTCCTTTGCCAAGTCTTGGGCTGAGGGTGGTGCTTCGATTATTGGCGGGTGTTGCGAAGTGGGTCCAGATCATATTACTGCTTTGTCCAATCACTTCAGAGCATAGACACATGTTGAACGCCTCTGCCATAGATTGTATTGAAAGGGTGCGGTTAGGGTTCGCGGCCTCTGTCACACCTAAATGCAGACCTTCGGTGCCGCCGAAGGGTACTTTTGTGGTGTTGGATGGGCGCATGCTGGCCTTCGGCGCGATTTGCTCTCCCGGCACGAGCAGCAATATTGGCCATAGCCAAGAGCTAGAGGTTAATTTTGTGGACAACTTTACCTGTAAAGGTTGGCGGATAAGGGGAACGACATCTGTGCTGCGCCGTGGCAGCGCAGCTTTTGATGCGTTCTACCCGCAGTCGCAGGCCTTTTGGGTGGACTTGGCCGGACGGATCAACGCGATTGTGGCCCTCTACAAAGATAAATTTGCGCAGATGTACCCATGATGGCTCATATTTGTGCGCTTCATCACTTTAATTTTTTGGGAGGGTCATATGGCTCAGGTTCCTACTAAAGCACGTGCCGTTATCATTGGTGGCGGAGTTATAGGCTGTTCTGTGGCCTATCATTTGGCCAAGTTGGGCTGGAAAGAAGTTGTGTTGCTGGAGCGTAAACAGCTTACCTCTGGTACCACCTGGCATGCGGCAGGCCTAATCGCTCAGCTGCGTGCGTCTGCCAACATGACGAAATTGGCCAAGTATAGTCAAGAGCTTTATGGAAATTTGGAAGCTGAAACTGGGGTGGCCACGGGCTTTAAGCGTTGCGGGTCCATCACGGTCGCCCTCACCGAGGAACGCAAAGAAGAAATTTTTCGTCAGGCTGCCATGGCACGCGCTTTTGGGGTGGATGTTGAAGAGATCAGTCCCGCAGAGGTGAAGGCAAAATATGAGCACCTCAATATTGAGGGTGTCACCGGTGGTGTATGGTTGCCATTGGATGGGCAGGGCGATCCAGCCAATATCGCTTTGGCGTTGGCTAAAGGCGCACGGCAAATGGGCGCTCAGGTGTTAGAGCGAACCAAAGCCATGGGCGTGACGCGTCAGGGCCGCAGGATCACTTCAGTGAAATGGGAAAATGAGCAGGGTGAAAGTGGCTCAATTGACTGTGAAAACGTGATCAATTGTGGCGGCATGTGGGGCCATGAGGTTGGACGCATGTTGGGTATGAACGTGCCTTTGCATGCTTGTGAGCATTTTTACATTGTCACCGAGGCAATTGCAGGTCTGGCTCAAATGCCAGTGCTGAGAGTGCCAGATGAATGCGCCTATTATAAAGAAGACGCGGGCAAAATGCTGTTGGGTGCATTTGAGCCTGTCTCAAAACCATGGGCTATGGACGGTATTCCACAGGATTTTGAATTTGATCAATTGCCAGAAGATTTTGACCATTTCGAACCTATATTGGCATCCGCCGTGGCGCGGATGCCGATGCTTGCTGAAGCAGGCATACATACGTTTTTCAATGGCCCAGAAAGCTTCACCCCTGATGATGCATATCATCTTGGCTTCGCACCAGAGATGGATAATGTTTGGGTAGCCGCCGGGTTTAACTCTGTGGGCATTCAATCAGCCGGTGGAGCAGGACAAGCCTTGGCGCAATGGATGGATGCTGGTCAAAAACCTTTTGATTTGGGTGATGTCGATATCAGCCGCATGCAGCCATTTCAGGGTAATAAACATTATCTGTTTGAGCGTTCCAAGGAAACGTTGGGCCTGCTCTATGCCGATCACTTCCCCTATTTACAGAAGAATACCGCCCGCGGAGTGCGTCGCTCGCCATTTCATCATCACCTCAAGGAAAATGGGGCGGTGTTTGGAGAATTGGCCGGATGGGAGCGCGCCAATTGGTTCGCCAGTGAGGGCCAAGATCCAAGTTACGCTTATAGTTGGAAGCGGCAGAATTTCTTTGAAAATGTGGCTACTGAACATAAGGCGGTACGCGAAAATCTTGGGCTTTATGATATGTCGTCCTTTGGAAAAATCAGAGTCGAAGGGCCCGATGCCTGCGCCTTCATGAACTATATTGGAGGGGGACAATATGATGTGCCTTTGGGCAAGATTGTTTACACTCAATTTCTGAACGAGGGTGCCGGCATTGAAGCTGATGTCACAGTGACCCGCATGGCTGAAACTGCCTATTTAGTGGTGACGCCTGCCGCGACACGGTTGGCCGATCAAACTTGGATGATGCGTCATAAAGGTGCCTTTAATGTGGTGATCACTGATGTCACGTCTGGAGAGGCTGTCTTGGCGGTGATGGGGCCAAATTCTCGCAAATTACTTGAGATGGTGTCGCCGAACGATTTTAACAATAATTCTAACCCGTTTGGGACAGCACAAGAAATTGAGTTGGGTATGGGCATGGCGAGGGTGCACCGGGTGACCTATGTGGGCGAGTTGGGCTGGGAAGTCTATGTTAGCTCCGATATGGCCGCTCATGCCTTCGAAACGCTCTGGGAAGCAGGGCAAAACCTGAATGCCAAGCTTTGCGGCATGCATATGATGGACAGTTGCCGGATCGAGAAAGGATTTCGCCATTTTGGCCATGATATCACTTGTGAGGATCATGTGTTGGAAGCCGGACTTGGCTTTGCGATTAAAACTGACAAGCCGGATTTTATCGGCCGCGACTCGGTGCTGCGCAAGAAGGAGACTGGTCTCAATATGCGTATGCTGCAGTTCAAGTTGATGGATCCTGAGCCCCTTCTGTACCACAACGAGCCTGTGATCCGTGACGGGAAGATAGTGGGCTTTCTATCCTCAGGTAGCTATGGGCATCACTTGGGTAGGGCCATTGGTCTGGGGTATGTGCCCTGTGCCGGTGAGACCATCGCAGATATTTTGTCTTCAACCTATGAGATTGATGTGGCGGGAACTCGGGTGAATGCCGAGGTTTCCCTAAAGCCGATGTATGATCCTTCGGGGGCAAGGACCAAAGTTTAGGCTTCTTGCTTTTAACCACGCACAACAACTGTGTCTGAGGAAAATTAGTGCATCATTACAAAATTTAAGATGGCAATTCCTTGCATATTAAGAGTTAAACATAGGTTGAGTTGAGTGTAATTTTCAGACCTAAAGATACATAAAGTTTCATTAAAACTTCATATGATCATAGCTCTAATGTGCTTATAATTATATTATCTCTGGGCCAGTCTGTCGCGACCCTGTATTCTGGAAAGGCATGTCTGACGTCACGTTGCAGTACCCCACAATCGCCGACGGCCACTGTCAATGTGCACAAAATTAACATATCCACCAACGCCGCTAATTCCGACCGCTTTGGCAAGCCTGATAGACTCCTTGACGGGCACCTTGGGTAAAAAGAAATCAATAGCTTTGGCTTGAATATGCAAAGAATTAGGTGCGACTCCATTAGTTTTTTGTCTCAGAATTTTATTGGTTTCAGCGCTGCGATACCCTGATAGAAACTGAATGTCAGTATTGAATCCATTCCTTCGAGCGCCTTGCTGAATCTCTAGTAACCGCAAAATAATATTTGGATCAATTTTTTTAACTTCGTTAAGCCGCCAGTCTCGCATGAAATAATTTGCGCGCTTAAGTTCACCATGATCCAAGCCCAATGAAGTCATGGGTCTTATGCTTATGTATTCGTCTGTGTTTGTGTTGCGCATTGTCAGACTTGCATTTTCTTCAAGTGACACTTGTGGGGTCCGTAAAACTTTTGTTCCAAGGTGTTCTGGCATTTCATCGGGTTCGAAGTGATTAAAAAAACCTGTGCTTGCTTGAATATCAATCAAAGGCTGCTTTGGTGATTTAAAAAATAAACTAGTTCCTTTGATACCTCCGTTTTCAGCGGGTGAAATTTGAGCTTGAAAAATAGCGCTGGCGCTTATGGCGGATAAAAAATATCTTCGCTTCAAAACGTTAACTCAATTTTTATTATGTTGCATCTATACTATGATCCGTAATGGGCAAAGTTATTTGTCCGAGACTAAACGGACTGCAAGTTGTTGTTGGGGAAAAAATCGCCCGTACTTAAGGCCTGTCATGAAATTAACACTCCAACGGTTGCGAGAGGACATCCAATTGACGTCAGAGGTCCAATAAGGTTCTGATTGAGTGTTTGGAAAAGAACCAGAATCAATTTTTGGGGGACCGCACTCTTGGCAAACAATATGTTCCAATTCTTCTAATGTTGGAAGTCGCCATGTTCCACCCAGTTGTTCATTCGCTTGAGAAATAGCTTGATCAATTTCCTCAAAATTGAGACGCTTAGCATTGCCTGAGCACCGTTTGGTTGTGGGGTCCCAGCGTTGACCTAATGAGCACCGCAGCCAGATTATACCCTGTGACAGGTCCGTAACGAAGTTCCCTTGCGTATAGAACTGAGCCTTAAGAGCGTGAGCAGGACTGAGCCCCAGAATAAAAATAAGTACCTTTAACATTTTCCCTCGCGTTTGTAGCAATTGTCTTCACCCTCGCAATATGTATACCATCCTTGAAATTATTGTTCAGCTTACCACAATAATAAATTTTGTAGCAGTTTTAAACTTGGTACGGAAATTGAAGGTGGTGAGGTGAATTCGACAAAAAGGTACTAAGAATGGATCTTGCTTCTCTCATTGGCCTAATTGGCGCTGTTGGTATGATTGTTGGCGCTATGCTTTCAGGCGGTGGACTCGGTGCGTTCATTGATACTGCGTCTATTTTAATTGTGTTTGGCGGAACATTTTTTGCCGTCATGTATACTGCGCCCCTCGGTACCTTTTTAGGTAGCTTTGGTGCGATGTCAAAAGCCTTTCTACCTCCAGTAAAAAAGCCAGACGTAATGATCGAACGTATGATTGAGTTAGCCGCAATCGCCCGTAAAGATGGCATGATGGCTCTGGAAGGTCAGGCTGTTCCAGATAAGTTCTTTGAAAAAGGTCTTCAAATGCTGGTTGATGGGGCGGATGAAGGTACGCTTGTCCGTCAAATGAAGCAGGAAGTTAAATCGATGAAACTCCGCCATGAGGCTAATCAAGGTGTGGTCAAAGCCTGGATTGATATCGCTCCTGCGATGGGCATGATTGGAACGCTCGTTGGTCTTGTTTTGATGCTTGGGAATATGGCTGATCCGAAGGCTATTGGCCCTGCTATGGCTGTTGCCTTGCTGACTACCCTTTACGGAGCTTTCATTGCTAACGTTCTTTTTAGCCCAATGTTAACGAAACTTGAAGGATATACTCTGCACGAATCTACATACCGTGACATGGTTATCTCGGGGTTGAGTGGGATTGCTAGAAGCGAAAGCCCACGTACAATTCAAGATCAAATGGCTGCTAATTTGCCACCTAAATTGCAAGCTAAACTTGAGGCCGCTTAAGTCTGTAAAAATAAATGCACCTTTTAGGAGCCTGTCATGGCTGAAGTAGTAGAAGTCGAAGACGACGAAGAAGAATGTCCGAAGTGCCCGCCTGTGGGTGCTCCTGCATGGATGGCGACATTTGCCGATATGGCGACGTTGTTGATGGCATTTTTTGTTTTGATTTTGTCGTTCGCAGAATTCAACACGCCAAAATTTAAGATGATCTCTGGGTCACTTAAAAATGCATTTGGTGTACAAAAAGTAGTTCCTGTTGTTGAACAACCAAAGGGTACTACTGTTATTTCTCTCGAATTTAGTCCCTCACCAAGCCCATCTGTGACGCAAGAAATGACACAGCAAACGACGGAAATGCAAAAACCAGAGATTGAGATTGATAGCAAAAAAGAAGATTCTGTTGACGGCAATCAACAAGACAATTTAGGACAGGACCAAGGTAGTGGCCAAGCGGGCGACACGGATGGGACGCTGACAGCGGCTCAAATGGACGCAGCCGAACTTGGCGCCGCATTGCAAGCTGCAATCCAGGATGGGGATGTGTCGGTCGAAATGATCGGAGAGAATGTTGTGATCAATTTCCCATCGCCGGACGAGACTCAAAAAGATTTACCAAGCTTGCTAGAAGAAACCTTAGCCGCACTGGCTGAGGCTCGGAATGCAAGCGGACAGGCCGATAGCGAAATCCTATTAGGTGGGCTCGAGCAGCAACTTAAACAGCTTGCTATGGCGGTAAATGCAGATAACCAAGGCTTCGGACCTTCAGAAAAAAATGAACAGGAAGAAATAAGAGATCAAGCGGTGCTCGCAAATGCAAATTTGACTGAAATGCAGTTGGCTGTTGCGCTGCAAGACGAAATTGCGCAAGGCCTTGTGACCGTAGAGCGTCGAGATGGGTCGGTCTTTGTAACAGTGGGTTCTGGTGGAGCATTCCCTTCTGGGTCAGCAGATTTGACTGGAGCGGCTCGTGATATTCTAAGCAGAGTTGCCTATGCGTCTATGACAGGTGACAGCGAAGTTACTGTGACGGGACACACTGATGATGTACCGATTTCCGGTGGTCTCTACCGTGATAACTGGGACTTGGCTGCAGGACGTGCAGCAAGTGTAGTGCAATCAATGCAAGCCACGGGCTTGGTGCCAGCGGGAAAGTTGAAAGCAGTGAGCTTGGGTGAAACGAAGCCAATTGCTGACAACGCTACAGCCGAAGGACGGGATCAAAACCGTCGAATTGAAATTGAGATAAGTTACTAACCAAGCGGCAGGACTCAATTTTTTTGAAATACGGTCGTTTGAATAGTAGAAAAACAATGAAAGGCGCCGATAAATGGCTGTCGATTATCTGAGTACTTTGAACAGTAAGGGCTCTGGACTGAACATCACTCAGTTGGTGGACAGTATAGTTGCGGCAGAAATCGAGCCAGTAAAAGCACTTATCAACAAAAACGTGGGTGTCAATGATTTAGCGATTTCCGAAGTTGCAAAGTTTCGCGTTAAGGCTGCAATATTGGAAGGTGCTCTAAGCGTCGCGGGGGAAACTGGCGTATTCCAAGTAAAAAGCTCTAGCACTGCTGTGTCGATGGAAGTCAGTGACGCTAATGCGCTTTCCGTTGGGAATACATCGATCAAGATCAATAGATTGGCTAGCCGCCAGGTTTTAGAATTTAGTGGGTTTGCGTCCGTTGATGCGACGGTTGGAGCAGGTACTTTGACGGTGGAAGCTGGCTCATGGTCAGCCGACGACATATTTTCAGCAAACAGTAGCGTTACGGCCCAAACTGTCACTGTCGCGAGTGGGGGTGTGTCAATAAAAGATTTTGCTACTAAAATGAATGCTTTGAGTGGTATAACGGCGCAGATCGTTAACAAAGGCGACGGAACCTTTTCTTTAAGTCTTATGTCTGAATTCGGAGAAAAAAATTCCCTTCGCATTACGGCTTCTGAGGGTGGTCCAACGACATTTGATACTACAGATGGAAGCAATGAAATTGCAGCAGCGCAAGATGCTGAAATTTTAATAAATGGCATTACAGTTTTGCGCGAAAAAAATACGATTACTGATTTGGTTAGTGGGGCCACTTTGACCCTTAATGCAGTTTCTGCGTCGAATGTGGATTTGTCTGTGGCAACTGACACTGCTGGTGCAACGGGCGAATTACAGGCACTGGTTGATCAAATAAACACCATGCGTAGCTATCTTAAGGAAGCATCCGCTAGGGGACTGAATGGCGCTGATGGTGGTGCGCTCGCGGGAGATGCATTAATTGCGTCGATTGGGCGTGAATTGGGTTCCATTACGACGTCCCCATTGACAGGCTTTGGTGCTGAGCCGTTTTATTTGACAGATCTTGGTGTGAAAACCAATCTAGACGGCACGCTAAGTATAGATACTTTGAAGCTTGAAAGTGTACTGATCAAGTCACCAGAAAAGCTTAACGCTATTTATAATTCTTCAAACTCTATGCAGCTTGATAACCTACAGGTCAGCTTTGGATCTAGTGCTAAACCGCTGACAGGTGTCCAAGGATTTTTATATGACGCGGCCAGTGATAGTGCCACTATAAACGGCCAGGCATTGTCTTCCAGAACGAATGCTAATGGTGATCGAGAGTTTTATAAGCTCAATGGAAATTTCAATGGCATGATCATAAACGCAGGCACACTTTCCGTCGCAGATGGAAATTTGGCTAGTGACGTTTATATTGGCCGATCGCTTGTCAATAAATTGTCAGATTATTTGGAGACTATTACATCTGTGCGTGGTGATATCACAACGAAAGAAACATACTTAAAAGCTCGAGCCGCTGACTATAAGGATAAACTAACTGAAGCTGACGATAAAGCTGAAATTATAGAAGCGCGGGAGCTTAGAAAATTTGCAAAAATGGAACAGGCTGTCACAAAGCTTAAATCAACAGGTGATTACATTACAACAATTATGAAAGCTTGGGCAAAATCAGATTAACGTTTTGTCTTTTGAAATCATAAGTTTTTTCATCTTCTCGATCAGTGTTGTACGCCCAATATTAAGGCGATCGGAAGCAGCACTGACCATGCCGTTTGTTACTTCTAAAGCAGCTTCAATCAAAACAACCTCAATATCCTGCAAATGTCCGCGTAAATCAATGTTATTATGATGTTGAAACCATACTTGGTAATCTTGTGGCTGCGGTGGCCTGCCTGAAACGGCATGTTCTATGTTGTCTTTGGAACGACCAACTAAATCACTCGTTGCGTCCCAAATCGCATTATTCTCTTCTTCGGAATTTGAACTTGGCATTTGCAGAGTTAAAAGATTTTCACGCACATTTTGTCCAGAAATTTCCCTGCCTGAAAAGAGGATATATGCTCGCTCAACAACATTTCGTAACTCTCGAACATTTCCTGGCCAATCATAAGCTAATAGCTCAGTTGTGCCATTTTTTGAGAACGTTGGAAGGGGCACATTGGGCGTTTGGCCTCGCCGTTTTTCGAGAAGCATCGCCAGTAGCTCAAGGATATCATCACCACGTTCCTTGAGTGACGGTACCGTAATTGGAAATACATTTAACCGATAAAACAAGTCCGCACGGAAGGTACCTGAATCAACCATAGTTTGTAAATTCTTATGTGTTGCGCAAACAATCCTTAGGTCTAGGGCAACATCATCTTTGCCACCAACCCGTTGTATGGAATGATTTTCCAGCACACGAAGCAACTTGGATTGTAAAGATAGTGGCATATCTCCGATTTCATCTAAAAATAGTGTTCCTTTATGTGATATTTCAAAGCGTCCAAGACGCTGCTTATCGGCACCGGTGAATGCACCTTTTTCGTATCCAAACAATTCAGATTCTATAAGCTCACTTGGAATAGCAGCGCAGTTTACGGCAACAAGTTTACCCTTTCGCCCACTATGCGTATGAATTTCTTCCGCAACAAGTTCTTTGCCAGCACCCGTTGGCCCGTACACTAAAACTGGTCCGATTGAGGGGGCAACAATCTCTATAAGATTCTTCATATCCATTGTTAGCTTTGAGCTGCCGATGATTATGGATTGTGCTGGACGTTTTGAAGATGGTGTCAATTTTTCAACTTTTCAAGCCGCTTGATTAGTTTGAAGGTATTTAAGGAAGATATCAAATGCAATGCAAAACAGCTTTTAACGCATTAATGTCATAATGCTAAAGAGATTTAACTTTATACTTGTTTCAACTATGATATAAATTCAAAATGTTTTGAGAGCAAAAAATGCAGAGAGGGCCTTATGAAACGTAATGATTCAACAGCATTGGTTCAGGTGCCTGCGCCGTCAACGGCTGTTGCTTTGCGCGATGCTCCGAAAAAATCCAAGTCGACATCGGCACATGGGGATGTCGTCCTTTCCAATCGCGAAGAGGTTCGCAATCAGCTTCCGGATATTCTTGGTAGAGCGCTTGCACGGGCATGGTTAGATGATCAGTTTGAACGGGAATTTACTGTAGACCCATTGAAAGCTTTGGCAGACGGAGGCGTTCATTTGCCTTCAACTATGTTTATAGAAGTCAGTAAAACAACGGCCAATAGGCCAAAGCTCGTTGTTTATGAGCGGCAACATGGTTCTAAATTTAAGTCACGAGTATTCTATCTTCAGTTGGTTATGCAGGCAGGAAAATGAAGGCAGCACATTTTATCTTATCATTTTGTGTGGCTATTTCTGTATTTTTTCAGGCGGCCTACGCTATAGCAGACACCCATTACGATGACACGAATTTGCGTTTTGACGAGGCGGTAGAGGCAGTTAATGATAAGGATTTTCGAAAAGCTTTAAGTATTTTTAAGTCGCTTGCAAATGATGATGTATCTGACGCGCAATTTAATGCTGCTCTTTTGATAAAGGCAGGAATGGGGCAGCCTAGAAATTTTTCTGAGGCTTACTTCTGGGCCGTACTTTCTGATTTAGGGGGAGAACTTAGAGCCAGCTCGCTAGTTTCTCAACTGTCAAAAGTCCTGCCAGAGGAAGAAATAGAGATGAACTATAGTCGCATTATCGATAGGCTGACTAGTCAATTGTCTAATGGAGATCGGAGTGCAATTATTAAATATGCTCGAATCCAATCAGAATTTCTGACTATACCGGACTATGAAGTGTCATATATTTGGTACTCTATTGCTCAAGCCTTGGGGATTAAGGGCGGCTTTGAGGGAAGTAATGAAATTGCAAACTATTTAGAAGCAGCCGATTTGATCATTGCTCAAAATAAATCAATTGGGATATTTGAGGGTTCAGCTTTTTCAAGCGTTGCAGATTGAGTTGTCGTATTGCTATTGTAATATTTGCCTTGCTAAAAAAAGGCACCTTACTTTTTTAACGCGTTATTAATTATATAATCTAATTCGCCGTGTTTACGTCTAAGATTTTTTTCCAGGTTGTCTATGAGATCCAAAACATCATTTATTTTTTTGAGCGAATGCTCGTCGAGTGGAAATGCACCCTTACTAGTTTCAGAAAACTTTATAACCGTTGATACCGAGTTCTGAATGCTTATTCTGTACGCGTCCAAGAGCGCTGGGTTTTTCCTGTTTTCCCAACACTCTGAAATAAGGTTTGTAAGATGATCTAATGATTTTTCAAGATTCATTTTGATCAACATTAAGTTGATTCATTTGAATTAACCCTGCATTTCCAGATAACTCTCCATTAGACGCTCGGATACAAGATCAAGATTAATCGGATACTTACCATCTGAAATCGCTTGCTTTATCTTATTTACGACTTCGATATCAACTGGAGGTTTTTCCGCCAAAGATGAAACTGACGCCTTCATTGATACACTTATTTCATCTGTACCACCCGATACATTCGGGGACATTTTCACGGCAGCATCATTGTTCCGAGCCGTTGAAGCCTTCGCCTCTTGAGCTGCTGGTGCAAGCATCTGCCTTACGTTATGTTTAATTGAGTCAACCATGACTTCATTCCTCCTGATACAACTCTAACGACACAAATCTAGTTGATGTTAGCGATCGGCGTAACTTTTTTTGAGCTGTCTACGCGCACACTGATAATTTTGCCTGATTTAATATTCTTCACTCTAATAATATCATTTATTTGCGCATTATCAAGTGACTCGCCGATAGTCGAAATTTCTAATCCTGAGATCCTTTGAACAATCAGCACAGGCTGGCCATTTGTTAGAGCCCAATCATATTCTAGGTGCCTCGCACGCAATGGTTGCATCGCGCTGAGGCTTTGGGTAGCGCGCCGTCCTGCTACGTCCTCGATACGGTAAAATGAACTAAGGCGTGAACCTCTTAACGATGGAGCCAAAGCTATAATGTCAGGTGTCAAAACCTCTCCTTTTTTTACACTCGCCAGTAGAACGACAACTTTTGGAGAATTATTAGGAGTGGATGGCGAATTAATTTCCATTTTTGGTGTTGCGTCGACGAGACGGATCATGACGGACCATTCCAAAACTTTATTGGAGTTGGGGCATATAACTGTCACTGTATCCCAATTGCCTTCATACTTTGGGGTGACCACCAATTTGGTTGCGCACGCATAATACACCCGGTTTTCAGAGACTTTTGGTATTGCAAGAATTTCTTCTTCTGATAATCGATTTAAAATTGCCTCTTTGACATTTAGGCCGGTCACTACGGTATTGGCCTCAGCCTGGTTGAATAGGGGTGCAAAAAGGAGACTTAAAAGTACGGTCTTCAATAAAGATTGGCATCTTCGCATTACTTGAGCTCCATAAATTCAATCGTTTGTCCCTCGAAAGATGCTTTAGTTCGATTGCTATCAAGCGGGCGTAAGTGTACGGAATTTTCTTTTAGCGCTTCAATTTCCAAAATTTCATAAGGAGTGTCATCGCCTTGAGTATAGGCCAGATGGTTTTGGGTCAGCCCGTCTTTACGTCCAAATGGAGCGGTTAGCTTACCAGAGGCTAGGACTAGCGGCGCTGACATTGCTTGACAGGCGCGTTTGGCTATCAAATATTGAGCAGCCTCAACAGCCATGGCATTGATTTGATCAATAACGTCTCCACGTGATACGATGGAGTGTGCATTGATACTTGCAAATAGAGTCCTTTTACGCAGCAAAATGGTCTGGGACGTGTGACGTTTCAAGGGTGGGGACTGTAAACTTGGATCCAACAATACTGTTATAATTTTTACTTGAAGTATTTCTGGATTTACTCCTTGGTTTGGTGATGACAGCGAGATTTGGGTTGTCAGTGTTTTTGTTCCTGGCCTGGTATCGCTGTTATCGGCAATGCCGAGAGTTAGGGCGGTATAATCGAATTGTGCATCAACATTTGAGTTTAGTTTCGCCCGATGCACGGCGGAGTAAGATACTGTCACGCCTTCTATCGCTCCAATACCGCGCTTAAGTGCTTCAGCACCCGTGTTTTGTAAGTTGTTTAACCATGCTGGTGCTGACGGTGAAGCAATGATCTGTGGAACTTGCAATGCAATATCTAGCGATGCACGCCGTGCGCAAATGCCCGGTGAATCCAGACTGCCAACAACTGCACGAATTGTGACCTGAGCTTTTTTGTTTGTGACTTTGGAGGAAATGACTGAGTAATCAAGAATATGGGCGTTGGGGCGAATAACCAAAACATCGCTGGTCAGAGATGAATTTGTTAATACACTATAACCATCTACATCAGCGCCACCTTTTAGCGCAGCTAGATACAATGCGTCCTGCAAGGCGCGCTTTTTAAGATTATTATCGGCCAATGTACCAGTCGCCACAGCTTGCCCAACAGCTTCAACAGTCACAATATCTGCGGACCCAGCTAGCGGCAAAAGTGTTGCTGCTATCATAGATATTATCAGATGCTTGATATTTTGTATTTTGCTTAGGCGGCCAGCATACATTGTGATCACCAGCTACGGTTTGCTTTAATAAGTTGTACGATTGTTGCTCGATCAATTTCAAGCATTACTGCATAAGTGTCGCTGCCTTTGGGTTCGATTTTGACAGTTCGCGCGCCTCTGACTAGCCCCACAACCGATGCGCGAAGGGTGTCGGACTGTATTACATTTTCAGACAACTGGGTGTCGCCTTGCACAGTGAGCCCGTGAATCTGTTCAGTCAAAGCGCGCATTGCGTCCATGCGGGCCGCGCGAATTGCCATTAGTCGCCGCTGATTGAGTGTTTTTCCGGGCTGTGACGCGACAGATGAATACCCAACCGCTGAAATTGTCGGTACGGTTGGCTGCTTGACTACAATCGTCGGCTGTGCTGCGATGGCTTTTGAAGCCGCTGATTTGGTTTTTTGTGAGCTGGCTTCAATTGCAGTCCTAACGACCTTTAATTCTTTGGCCTGAGCTTGTGATGTAACCTGGGCTTCCGATTTTTCCGTTGGATTGAAAACATCAAACACCTGGCCGCAACCTGATAGACCAATGGCGCTCAAGCTAAATGATATGGCCAGAAAATGGTGGCGCAGCCGCTTAGGTGTGTTCTGCTTGCTCATGATTTAAAGCTCCTGTCGAATTTCTACGTTGTTGTTGTGCAGAAATCATGCCAAGCGATTTCACTAGATAAAAAAAGTTGACTCAACTTGGCACGACTTTTGCTTCCATACAATGACTGCGGGTTTTCCGCATACATTAATAGGGACTCTTTTGTTTTGGAAACGCCTGTAAAGCCAATGAACAATCGTCAAAAAGTGGCACGCCAATTGGTTGCGACTAGTCGGGTTTTTGACAATAGGACGGTGTCATGGATTTGACACGTAGTAGAAATCTGACAGATGATCTGAAATCTGCAGTGGGTGGATCTGTTTTGCCTATTGGGATTTTAATCCTCGTGGCGATGATGGTATTACCTTTGCCCGTAATTTTACTTGATACATTCTTTGTTGTGAATATTGTTCTGTCATTATTGATTTTGATGGTAGCCTTGCATACGCACAGACCACTTGATTTTTCGTCCTTTCCAAACCTGATCTTAATAGCCACGGTTTTGAGGTTGGCATTGAACGTGGCATCTACGCGTATTGTTCTTAGTGAAGGACACACGGGTGCAGATGCTGCGGGACAGGTTATCAAGGCGTTTGGCGAATTTGTCGTGGCGGGAAATTATGCTGTTGGTATATTTGTATTCATCATTCTTGTGATAATAAACTTGGTGGTTATCACAAAAGGTGCAGGCCGCGTGTCAGAGGTATCGGCACGTTTCACATTGGACGCGATGCCAGGCAAGCAAATGGCAATTGACGCAGACTTGAATGCAGGAATTTTAACACCTGAAGAGGCCACTGCTCGCCGGCAAGAGGTTGGCGACGAAGCTGACTTCTATGGCTCGATGGATGGTGCTTCAAAGTTTGTAAAGGGTGATGCGGTTGCTGGCTTGCTTATCTTGGCTATTAACATTGTCGGCGGTTTGATAATTGGTATAGCTCAGCATCAAATGGCTGTAGCCGATGCCGCACAATCTTATATTTTGCTGTCTATCGGTGATGGCCTTGTTGCACAGATTCCATCTCTACTGTTGTCGATTGCAACAGCTATTATCGTGACCCGTGTGTCATCGACACAAGACATGGCTCAACATATTGGCGGCCAAGTTAATCTTTCACGGGCTTGGATTCCTACGGCAGTTGTGGTGTTCATTCTTGGTTTGGTGCCTGGGATGCCAAATCAGCTTTTTATTGGGTTTGCATTGATGGCTGCTACGGCCGCATTCTTCGCACATCGATCCGAAGCTAAAAAAACGATTGATGATGCACAAAACGAAATCGAAGCATCTGAAACCGTGGAACCAGAGGCAGAGTCCGTTCTGTTGTCTGATATCACAGACTACTCTGCGATTTCTATGCAGCTTGGTTATGGATTGATTAGCCTTGTCGATGAAGAGCAATCTGGTCCACTTGTGAATCGGATTACTGGAATACGGCGTGAGGTTTCGCGTGGCCTAGGTTTTGTTGTGCCAGGCGTGCGTATTCGTGACGATCTGTCGTTGGAGCCTAATCAATATCGCATTCGCATTGGTCAAACGATTGTCGGTGAAGATGTCGTGTACCCAGATAGAAAATTGGCTCTGCCAGGTGATGGATCGCACATCCATCTCGATGGCATCGAAGTCAAAGATCCTTCATTTGGGATAGATGCGGTTTGGATTCGCCCAGAGCAGCAGGCTGAGGCGGAAGCCAATGACTATGCGGTTGTTGAACCCGATTCAGTTATTTCAACTCATCTTAGTCAATTACTCAATAAACATGCTGCAGACCTTGTGGGGCAGGACGATGTGCAGGATTTATTGGACCGCCTTACCGAAATTAGCCCTAACCTTGTGAAATCAATTGTGCCCAAACTTATCCCACTTCACGTGCTGACTTTAGTTTTGCGCAGGTTGTTATCTGAACGTATCCCTATTTCTGATTTTCGCCGCGTGTTAGAAGGGCTTTCAAACCTTGTGGGACCCAATATGGGACCTAATGAAATGGCGGAAGCATTGCGACCCGCATTGGCGCCTCTACTGATTCAACAGGTTGCGCCATTGGGAACAGTACTCCCATTGATGACATTAACGCCCGAACTTGAACAACTTATGCTGCGTACTGTGCGACAAAGTGGTGAAGAAGGATTGATCCTTGAGGGAACGCTTGCCCAGCAATTAATGCTGTCTATTAACGATACGAGTGAGAAGCTAAGTGCTGAGGGACGTCCAAGTATCATGGTGGTGGCTCCACAAATCCGGCGCTTGTTTTCAGATTTTGTACGTTCACATGTGCCAGACATTATTATTTTAAGCTTTACTGAATTACCCGAAAATCGGCGTGTCGAAGTCTACGCTACAATCGGCGGGTTTGATGCACTTGCGTCTGAGGGAAATGGCGACGTTTTGCCAACAACCTCTGAGCGCCAACTTGAAACTGTATAAGGGGAATGAATATGCCCACAATAACTGTTACAGCGCCAGATAGCGCCATGGCTATGGATGAAGTCATTCGCCAGCTTGGATCGGATGCCTATATCCTATCAACGTCCCAGTTCGACGGTTTGGTTCAGATTAAGGCAACGATTGACCCTATGACGTCTATTCCACGCAGGCCAAATGCTGTTCAGACGGTTTTTGAAGAGGAATTTGAAAAACAGTTTGCACCGAGTAAACGGCTACAGGCGCCTATTGTAGACACTAACCTCCAAGCTTATCAGACTGAGCAACCTAAACTGTTTTCAGTTGAAGGTGGATTAAAAAATTCTCAAAACAATAAAGGGCTAGCTCCGAATGTCGAGAAAATGCCGGCACTGATTTTGAAGAGTGCCGTGCGTCGCGTGGAACCGTCTCTAAATCTCAGTAGCACTGTCCAATTAGAGGAAGTTGATAGCAATAGCATAGAGACGCGCCTTGCGCGGATTGAGAGCATGCTTGATCTAGTCCAGAAAACAGCGCCCGTGGTTAAAGGCCTTGCGCCTACGATTGACGGCTTTAAGTATCAAAACATGGTTGATTTGGGGTTTGAGGGAGTACACGTCGACGCCGCTATTTTAAATTGCACAAAAAATGGGCATCCAGTCGTTCAATCTAATCTGATACGACATCTGGCAGATCAAGTTGTATCCAGTGAATTACAAAAAACCATTAATGCAGACGTGATTGTTATTATGGGCCCTTCTGGTGCAGGCAAAACCACTTTGGCCGCTAAATTTGCAACCTTACTGGGAGATATGATAGGAGATCGGCAGATTGAATTGGTCAGTCTGGATGGCGTGGCATCGCTACAAAGTGGGCTTTTAAACCATTACTGCCAACAGTTGAGCCTACCTATGAATAATTGGCTGATCGATCAGCAGGATATGTGGACCCCAATTGGTAAAGATAAACTGCACATTATCGATGTGGCATGCACCACAGAAAATGCGATTCAAATATGGCCACAACTTCAAGAGCACTTTCAAAACCAGCGCGTGCATATTGTTGTGGCACTTCCAAGCGGGCTGACACCTAAGCGCATTGAGAATGAGTTGATTAAGACAGACGATTTGATCGTTGAAGTTGTAATGACCAAGCTGGATGAATGTGAATGTTCGGTACCTGAGATTTCACAACTGTTGACAAGCTCTGCAAAAGTGGGCTGGTTTGCGGGGACGTGCGATCTTGAGGGCAACCTCGTGAAGGCTTCTACAGCTATTATGGAACAATATTTGCAAGGGTACTTTACAGACGTCTCAAAAGAGGAAGGCGCAATAAAATTGGATTATGGATCATGACCAATTCAATCACAATAGCCAGCGGGAAAGGCGGCGTTGGGAAAACATGTATAGCTGTCAACCTGGCTATCATGTTTGCACGACTTGGGCATCGTGTTTGTCTTTTTGACGCTGATTTTGGGCTTGCGAACTCTCATATCTTGATGGGTAAGAACGCCAAAAAAACTCTTTATGATGCGTTGTCGGGAGGTTCGACACTCGAAGATATCGTTGAAACGGGGCCTGACGGAGTGAAGCTGCTAGCTGGTGGCAGCGGGCTGGTTGAAATGATGAATATCGACTCTGCGGCACGTTATCAATTAATTCGAAATGTAGATACAATCGCTGATAAAACGGATATTTTGATCACTGATGTGCCAGCAGGTGCAAGCGACAGCGCGCTTGCCTTTGTCGCTGCATCCCAGCGGGTTGTGGTTGTCGTGGTTGCGGAGCCAACAAGCTTCATGGATGCATACGCCGTTATAAAGGCTGCTCATTTTGAACATAAGCTCCAGAATTTCTCTATCGTAATTAATATGGCGAAAGATGGGGCGGAGGCTCTCAAAAGCTTTGAAAAATTCCGAGATATTGCTATGAGATTTTTAGATGTAAATCTTACATTTGTTGGTCATGTACCTTTTTCCGCACCAATGCGTCAGTCTGTTGTGCAGCGCAAGCCATTATTAGCTAAAAATTCCAACACCCCTGAGAAAGAGTTGCTCGCTTTTAAGTCACTGTCGCAAAAGATACTCAAGTGTCCTATGAATACATATGATGGTATTCGCTTTTTTGGTAATAATTCCGTATCGAAAGAAATAGTATGACTGTAAATACAGGGCACTATCAGGAACAAAAACCCAGGCCTGAGGATTTAATTGCATCTGAACTTCAGACGGTTCGTAGAATTGCTTACTATTTTTACGGCCGTGTCAAAGGTGCTGTAGAAGTCGATGATTTGGTGCAAGTCGGGTACATAGGCCTGATCGATGCGAGCCAAAAATACGTTAAAAAACCTGGTGTGACATTCAGTAGTTATGCAAAAATCCGTATTCGCGGTTCAATCGTTGATCACCTTCGCCGGAGTTCAAACCTTTGTCGTACGACGATTGCGATGAAGCAAAAAGTTGATCAAACTATTTTGGGCCTAGAGCAAAAGTTGCAACGCTATCCGACTGACGAAGAAGTTTCTCAGACGCTGAATATTACATTTGAAGAATTAAGAAAGTGGAGGCAAGCGTTCGAGGCTAACTTGCATCAATCCATTGATGAAATGCATGATGCCCATTCCGTTTGGTTTGTGTCTAAAGATTCGAATCCCGAAGAGTTGCTAAGTAAACAAGAAATGCAGCGTGGGTTGCGTGATCAATTGACAAAGCTTTCGGAACGCGAGGCTCTCGTAATGCAGTTGTATTACGTTGAAGAACTAAACGTTTATGAAATTGCTGAAATCCTAGGGGTCACAACTGGTCGCGTATCTCAAATTAAGAAATCAGCTATAGGGAATTTACGTGATGGGATGGCAGATTTTTTAGGTGGGGTCGCTGAGTAATAAAGCAGTTACATTGAAAAACCAGTTGTTTTACACGTCGAGCTCCTTAGTTTTAAATTTTCCTGAACCAAAACCTTTGCGCCTTCAAAGTCTATTGTAAAACGTAGTTTTCGATCACCAGCTTCAGCGATGATAGCACCTTCAGAAACACCTGTTATCTCCAAGGCCTCCTCGCCTTGAGGCTGGATCAGCTGAGCAAATTCTCCAATTTTTATCTTATTCACTACCAGCTCAAACGGCCCAATCATTTGGTTCATGCAAGTTATTGTACGATGTTCGAACCTTTTGAATGATCCTAAATTCCCTAATGAGATCATAGCCAAGAGTCCGATCGCTAAAATCCCGCATACTGCCCACTTCATCATGATTTAGCCTTACTTGTTTTCGCCTTCTGTGGCGTAGATTTTTCTGGCGCGTCGTCCGGCGTGCCATCGTCAGCTAGTATAGCCTTCTTGGCGGTGATCAGCTTGTCGGCATCATCCTTGCTTACATTGATTGTCGTGTTTTCAAAAAATTGCATGCCGTTTACTTCTGTCTCTTTAAGTATCTTAACTTTTTGCCACCTGCTTATGGTGACCGCGTCATCAGTTACTCCAGCCACATCATCTGATGGCTTTACCCTAATGGCAGCTAACTTGTCTTTTTTTGGTGCTAATTCCGTTATGTACTCTTTAACTGATGTTGGTTGGTTTGATCCTATACCAAGAAATTTTTGCCTAATTATCCAAGTTTGGGCAGCCATGGATGCCAATCGCATATTAACGTCTTTTTCGGCGCCATGGCGGCTTCTTAATAATGATAATGCGTCATCAAGCGTTTCATCTTGAACCGATTTTAACATTTTCATTCTCATACGCAATAAATTGGCAGACAGCTTTTGACTGGTGCCATCATTATTTTGGAGCAATTTGTACGGTTTTAACATTTTTTTCTTTCGCAGTTCCGTTTGGCACTCAACTTGCAATTAACGCTCCAAGATGAGGGACTTTCCCTTAAATTTGATGAAGCGAGACAGGTATGAACAGTATTCGTGACCATTTTGGTATACATGATGACGCATTAACACTGCGATCAAAGCGCAATAATATCCTGGCGTCAAATATAGCAAACGCAGCAACACCTCATTTTAAAGCCAGGGATGTTGATTTTGAAGCATCTTTAGCCGCGGTAATGCCGAGTGGTCTAATCTCCACATCAAATAATAGGCATATAGCGCAGGCCGGAAATTCGACAGGTGGTGGTTTGCTATACCGCACCCCCATAAACCCATCTTTGGACGGAAATACGGTGGAATTAGCGGTCGAGCAAATGGAATTCTCTGAAAATGTTGTCAGATACCAAAGCTCTCTTACTCTTCTGAACCGTAAAATTTCGGGCCTGATGTCCGCAATCAAGGGAGAATAAAATGTCGGGAATTCAAAACATTTTTGATATCTCAGGTCGCGCAATGTCTGCTCAAATGACGCGTCTTAATACTGTGGCCAGTAACTTGGCTAATGCAAGAAGCTTTGCCGACAGTAAGGAGGAAGCGTATGTTGCGATCAAGCCCTTGTTCGAGACGGAGTATGCTTCGCACGCCCAGACCTCAGGATTAGCAACAGTCAACGTCCGTGGGATTGTACCGTCAAATTTGGAGCCAAACCGGGTTCACCTTCCGCAGCATCCCAAAGCTGACGCAGCTGGCTACGTTTGGGGATCCGCGGTGAATGTTGAAGAAGAAATGGTCGAGATGCTCGAGGCCTCCCGTCAGTATCAGAATAATTTAGAAGTCGTCTCCACGCTGCGCTCTCTGATGATGCGCACCGTAAATATGGGCCGCTAGGTAGAAGGAAAAATCATGAGTAATGTAGATTCAGCCAGTGCCTCGGCACAGCAAGCTATTTTTGATAAGCTTGGAATTAATACAAACAAAAGTGCCGACGAACGAGGCTCAAGTGATAAGCTTGGCCAAGATGATTTTTTACAGTTGATGACAGCGCAGCTTCAAAATCAGGATCCGTTTGCACCCATGGAGAACGGTGACTTTATTGCGCAGATGGCTCAGTTTTCGACAGTGTCTGGTATTGAGCAAATTAATAAAAACTTAGAATCGCTTTCAGCGGACATGAAGCAAGCTCGTATTGCGACGGCGTCGACTTTATTGGGGCATTCTGTTCTTGTGCCTGGTTCAATGGCTCGACCAGATGACAATGGTGAAATCCATGGAGTTTTTGAACTTCCTCAAGCTGCGAGTGCGACGCGTGTGTCATTTACCGATGCGGTAAGTGGTGAATTGCTGCACAGCGAAGATCTTGGTCCGCAAGGTACCGGCCTTACCGGTTTCAATTGGACTAACATTCCAATTGCAGTACGTGAATCGGACCGAAAAATTAAGGTAGATATATCTGCAAACACCGGCAAAGGCATGGAGAGTATAGGCCCATCAGTTTATGCTAAAGTGCTGTCTGCCTCTTCCTTTGGTGATGCGAGTGAAACTGCGACCCTTGATGTCCAGGATTATGGCACGATTAGTGCAAGTAGCGTTAGTCGCATTCGTTAATCTTGTGAACGTCAGATAAAAGTTTGGGCCATTGGGCCACATGATAAAATACGAAAGGTTAAGACATGTCATTCTATACCGCTTTGACCGGCCTCAATGGTGCACAAGCTGAGATCGCGTCTACTTCGAATAACATTGCGAACGTTGGGACCACGGGGTTTAAACGAAGCAGGGCAGAATTTGGCGATATTTTTGCGACATCGCCACTCCAAAACGCATCCTCTTCGATTGGTTCTGGTACTATCTTGAAGGGCGTGAAGCAGCAGTTTACCCAAGGCAACATTGCCTCGTCGTTGAACGCGCTTGACCTTGCTGTATCTGGACAAGGCTTTTTTGCCCTCAAGCCCTCACTGACTTCAACTCAAACTGTTTACACACGGAACGGTTCGTTCAACGTGGATAACGACCGTTATGTTGTTGATAGCGCGGGTCAGTACCTAATGACTTATCCGGTTAACCTTGACGGTTCGGTTACAGCGAAAGACCTCGACAGCGCGGTGCCTTTGCAGCTTCCGGTCACGTCGGGTGAGCCGAAGGCTACGGGAACAATTGATCTGGGCGTCAACGTTCCAGCTGATGCGGCTGTTGTTACACAGTTAGAACAATTTGCGGACGGTTACACATTTGATCAGAACGATTCAAATAGTTATACAAATTCCACATCCATTACTATTTTTGATGACCTTGGTAATCCAACGATTGCGACAATTTATTTTATTAAGACCCAGAACGCTTCTGGCGACGATCCTACAAACAAATATGACACGCGACTTGTTATTAATGACACGATTATCGGACCTGATTTGGTGAAGGCTGTTGATGATAGTGAAAAACAGCTGTTCATCGATCGCTTCGGTAATCAAACGACAGCCGTGCCTGATGACAACTACTTTCTAGAGGGGAAAGGATCCCCACTTTATAAATTGGATGATCTCAAGCAACAGGTTGATTCTCAACCTGCGACCCTTCGCGGCGAGCAAAGTGCGTTTGACTTTGGTGAAGAGGGAGACAAGCTGGTTGAGATTGTGACCGATCCGTTACTGTTCAAGGCAACCCGTGAGGGCGGTAAAAGTGACAGTGATATTTTCTGGGGAAAAGACTTTCTGACTGTAAATGTTGATGACAGTGATGCCCCAGTATCTATTGATGTCCGACCTGGCCTTTACAACGCTGAACAACTTGCCGCTGAGGTTGAACGTTCAATTAATGAAGCTTATGGAGATGATAAGAAAATTCAAATTTATCAGAATGTTGACGATAAATTAACGCTTGATTTGTTTAAGCTCGGTGCTGATGGGTCGCTGCAAGGCCTTCAAAATAAAATCGAAATTGATATACTGCAGGAAACATCTGTGTCTAATATAATGGGTATGGACGTTGAGGGTGCATCGCCCGACTTTACCCGCGAACAATTTCTATCTCACACGCAAACCCGTATAAATGATGAACTGAACGCATATATTTATGCAGCGGATGGAACAACATTGGGAACCGGTGCGGCTGCATTGGGTGTAGATGGGCGGTTGTTTACCCGCTCGCTCGGATCAACAATGTCAGAGGTTTATACTTCCCCTGAAGTTATTGAGATAACTCACAAGCAGGATGGGTCTAGTGATGTAGATAGATATCTATCATACTCATATTTTGGCGATCGTCCTAGCCTGTCTGTTTATGATAAAAAGTTAGATTTGAAAAACGTTTTGAGTGGTGCGCTAACGGGAGATACTACTGGCAGTGCTGTCGTTTATGACAATACGCAAAATACATTGACTATTAATGTGCCTGAAGGTTTCGGGGTCCCATCATCTTCTGCTATTCGACTTGTTGGGCCAATTTCTGCTAGTGTTGGGGACTTTGATAATCATTTAAATGGCCGCGAACTGCGTGTGTTTGAAAATACACTTGTGGGAGTGGCAGGGGCTACTGGTACCTTTAGGACTTTGCGCATAGATACGTCGGGCTTGAATTTGCCAGAATCTGGATTTTCGTTGCCGGATACAGCTCTTTCTATCTTGTTTGAGACTTCGCAAAATTTAGAGGCATTTGTTGAGGGTGCAAAAAATACGGTAGATGGCGCTTTTGAAACCTTCAATTCCAAGAAAATTGTAATTCGTGAAATTGGCACTTCTGCACAGCGGGAAGTTTCGGGAAGTACTACAATAGCTGCTTCTGGTATTGTCCTTGGTAACACTTTGATTACCGATAATACTAACGCAACCGCAATGGCAGTGACGAAGGCTGCTCTTGGTTTGACGGCCATGGCCTCTAAAATTGCTTGGGTCGACGAAAATAAACCGCCAGTCAACTTATCCTATGATGAGCTGAATCAACGTCTGCAATTCACGGTAGATAGGACGACCCTAGGGACTGGTACGGGCAGCAACTTTAACGCATTTAGTGTTTATGGGGCCAATGATTCAGATGACACAAACGGTTTGGGGATCCCGTCAAGTGGTGCCGCTGAACAGGTTTTGATCCGTGGTGGTGAAGTGTTGTCGACAGAATCCTTTGTCACAGATGGCGAAGAAGTTCGTCTCAATGACAAACGTTTTGGTGTCACGGTAGGCTATAATGGGGACACAAAATCTTTCACGGTGCGCAGTGGATCTACAGGAGAAACAATCTCAGCCAATGGTGCATTGGGTGTTGGCGTTGATCAGAAGTCTTCAAATATCCAAATTGGACGTAGAATTATCTCCTCGGACGGCAACGGATCCAGTGACCAGAGTGAGGTAATCAACCTAGATGGTCGCATTATTGGAGGAGGTGATAACTCATTGTTCGGCTTCGGTGCAGCCAAGCAAGACTTTAGCTTTCAAGAAGGAACAGGGCTTGCGGCACAATCGGCGGTATCAACTGGCCGTGCGGCACAGGGTGACTTGACCGAAGTATTCCGCCTGACCTCTTCTAATAGCGAAAACCGCTTTAATGTTTCAGTGAACGGTATTGCGGGTATCATTGACATTCCACCCGGTAACTATGTGGGCACTACATTGGCTACGGCTTTGGAAGAGCGGATTAACCAAATTACTGACCCTGCATCAGGGGAGCCTGTGGGCGGCGTCACAGTTCGCTTTTCGACAGTAGACAATAATTTTACGTTTACCACTGGTACCACTGGTGACACGTCTACAATCAAGGTCAAAGGTGCTGCGCGCCTTGGGCTTGATGACGTACCATTGGGTGTTGGATCCGTACCAAAGATCTTTAACCTGGTTCAGGCAACTAATGCTGATGGTGTTGCGCTTTATGTTGACCCCCAGGGCGATGTCGTAACAACGCCACCTGCAAGTATGGTCGACGGTTACTACCCACTTTATATCGACGAAGGTGAGTTGACTTTTGATAAGACGGGTAAATTAGTTAGCCCAAAGAACAATGTGCGCTATGAACAACAGGCGGAAGGGTTTTCGATCTCCTTGGATATCGATTATTCACTATCAAGCCAATTTGCGCAGCCGTTCTCTGTGCTGTCAGTTGAACAGGATGGTTTTACATCCGGCCGACTGGATGGTTTGGAAATTGACAGCTCGGGTACTATTCGCGCCAACTACACTAATGGTCAGAATAACCCGTTGGGCAAAATCGTTGTGGCGAACTTTAATAACCAAAACGGTCTAAAACAAATTGGTAACGCTACGTATGTGGAAACTGCGGTCAGTGGCACGCCTCAAGTTGGCGAAGCTGGCGCAGAAGGTTTTGGGAACATTCTTTCTGGTTCCTTGGAGCGCTCTAACGTGGATATTACTGAAGAACTGGTGAACTTGATTACCGCTCAGCGGAACTATCAAGCGTCGGCAAAAGCGATTGAGACGACAACCAGCCTGACCCAGACCATTATTAATATCCGCATGTAATGCAAATGTTAAGGGAAGTCCGCTATGGATAGAATGATACATACTGCACTGAATTCGATCAAAAATCTTTATGATGTTCGAATGAGTACTGCGCAAAACCTTAGCAGCGTGGATATCCCTGGTTTTAGGAAAGATTTACCTAATGATGGTGGATCGGCATTTGTGCAGGCGCTGGATCAGGCGTCTGCTCGTGTTTTTAATCTCGAAACTGGTAAAGCAGGTTTCTCCAATACTCAGGGTGCCTTAAAGCAAACTGGTTTGAAAACGGACATTTCAATAGTCTCTCAAGGATATTTTTATGTTCAACCTACTTCTGCCAATGGGGAAATTGCTTTGTCGCGCCGCGGAGATCTTGCACTCAACGCTGAAGGATTTTTAATCAATGGTGCTGATGAAAAGATGTTGGATGTAAATCTTCAGCCTATAGAGTTACCCCCATTCACTGACATAAAGATTTCGAACATTGGTGAAATATCAATTGAACCTTTGAGCGGGCCTCCTGGTCAATTTGTTCTGTCAGGCACATTTGGCCTAACGTCTGCATTAAATGAGAAGCTGACAAAACATGCAGATGGTCAAATACGTCGTTTCGACGGAACTTTACCAGACCCTGATCAAAGAGCTACGATAGCGCAAGGCATGCTTGAAGCTTCAAACGTGGACACAGTTTCTGAGCTGGTAGCTTCGTTAGAAGCGCAGCGTCAGTTCGAAATGAGCGTAAAGTTTATAAAGTTGGCTGAAGATATTGACCGTGGTGGGGCGGAACTCATGAGGTTACCTCAAAACTAAAGGAAGTTTGGCATGGGTTTTGCAAAGTAGATGTTGAGTCTCTGATCTAGGAGTTAGAAAATGTCTTCAGCCGCAATGCACGTCGCTAAAACTGGTCTTAATGCCCAGCAAACTAAAATGCAGATCATCGCTAATAACCTCGCCAACGTGAACACCACTGGCTTCAAAAGCGACCGCCCAAATTTTGAGAGTCTTCTTTATCAGGTGACCCAATCAGCTGGTGGTCAAACAGCAGACGGCAGTATGCTAACGTCTGCATCTTCAGTGGGTACGGGCGTCAAATTACTAAATACTCAAAAACTATATTCCCAAGGCGGACTTATTGCTACGGACAACTCTTTAGACTTGGCAATTGATGGGGCTGGATTTTTTCAAGTTTTGATGCCTGATGGTCGTATGGGATACACACGTAACGGAACGTTCTCGCGTAATGGTGAGGGGACACTCACTTCACCCAGCGGTTATGTTCTGCAACCTCAAATTCAAATTCCTGAAGGCGTTCAGGAGATCAATATATCTTCTGACGGCATCGTATCGGTTCTGCTTCCTGGTGAAGCCATACCGCAAGAAGCTGGCCAACTTGCGCTTGCAAATTTTATTAATCCCCGTGGATTGCAGGCTGTCGGTGAGACATTCGTTGTCGAAACCCCAGCAAGTGGCGCCCCCATTGAGGGTCTGCCGCGCAGTGCTGGTTTTGGTAAGTTGAACCAAGGCTTCCTTGAGGGGTCGAACGTCAATGTGGTTCAGCAATTGGTTGAAATGATAGAAACTCAACGCGCATACGAAGTGAGCTCTAAATCTATATCTGGTGTTGATGAAATGATGCGCTTCCTGTCAAATAACTTGTAACGGTGGTTGATGTGAACGTGAGCACCGCATGGCGTAAATGGCTTCCAGTGATATTTTTGACAGCTCTGTCTGGGTGTAACTCCACTCGTGTAGAAGAGCAAAACAGCATTGAATATCAGCCGGTCCATTCGCTGGCTTTGTCGCCGGCGCCTACAAGATTCGCGTCTGGTGCAATTTACAATTCAGCCCAAGCTGGGCTTTTTGCAACAGACAGACGTGCCAGCCGAGTCGGCGATATTTTAACTGTATCCTTTGCCGAGAGTTTTCAGGCAACTAAGTCCCAAAATGCGGCAAACGGCAAAACAACTGGTTATGATGTTAATATGCCGAATATTTTGGGATTAGGCGCATTGGAGCCCGCTCTTAGCACTGGTGTTAATCAGTCGTTTTCGGGGACAGGATCTGCTGCACAGTCGAACAGTTTGACAGGGCAAATGTCTGTCACTGTTGCCAGAGTGTTTGATGGTGGAAATCTTGAAATCATGGGGCAGAAAAAACTGACATTGAATAATGGTGACGAATACATCCGCGTTCATGGTATTGTGCGGCCAGAAGATATTGGATCTGACAACGTAGTTTCATCTGATCGTATTGCAAATGCGGAAATCAAATACATTGGTGCAGGTGACGTAGCCGATACGGCTAAAGTTGGCTGGTTACAAAAAGTATTAACTACTGTTTCTCCTTACTAGGTGTGTGAACTAATGAATTTTCAATTTATTTTCAAGCTGACGATCTTTACGATGTTGCTCGCAGTGCCTGCTTCAAACGCGGTGCATGCAGAGCGAGTCAAAGATATTGCTGGCATTGCAGGAGTGCGATCGAACCAATTGGTTGGTTATGGCATCGTGGTTGGTCTCTCGGGAACAGGAGACGGTAACTCTGGTCTTACTTTGCAGTCTATGCAGGCCATGGTGTCGCGGTTTGGTTTGGTAACTGATGTATCTGGCCTCAATGCGAAAAATGCAGCTGCAGTCATGATTACTGCAGAGCTTCCGCCCTTTACCAAACTTGGACAGACGCTGGATATCACCGTATCAACTATGGGAGGAGCTAATTCTTTGCGGGGTGGGACACTGTTGATGAGCCCACTTTTAGGGGCAGATGGCGAAACCTATGCGATTGCGCAGGGCAACCTTGTTGTGGGTGGCTTGGGTGTGCAGGGTGGCGACCAATCTTCGCTTGTTGTTAATATCCCGACAGTTGGGCGCATCCCACGCGGTGCCTCTGTGGAACGCATGGTGCCGAGCTCATTTTTGGAAACACCATATTTAGTATTAAATTTGCACCGCGGTGACTTCACTACGGCGTCAAATACGGCCGAGGCAATTAATAATATTTTTGGACCTGATGTTGCCGTACCACTGGATGCAAACTCAATTCGTGTTCGGGCTCCAGCAGACCCAAGTCAGCGCGTATCCTTCATGTCCTTGTTAGAAAATGTTGAGGTTCAGCAGGCTGAACCACCTGCACGGGTGATTATAAATTCGCGCACAGGAACTGTGGTGATTGGCGGTAATGTGCGGGTGACGCCTGCCGCTGTGACGCATGGCTCAATGACTGTCAGCGTAAATGAAGATTTCAACGTCGACCAAGGCCAGACTGTTGTGACTAATGGTGATCAAACCGTAGTGGCACCTAACGATCCGGTTATTACGCCAGATACGGAAATCGCAGTGTCAGAGGAAACTGCAACGGCTTTTGTTTTTGATACGGGAGTGTCTTTGTCTTCTTTGGTGAATGCAATTAATGCAGTTGGCGCCTCAGCCTCAGATTTGGTCGCAATTCTTGAAGCTCTGCGCGAAGCAGGCGCTCTGCGCGCTGAGCTGATTATAATTTAAGGATAAACGATGGCTGATATATCAAGCATGTCTAGTGCCTCATTTGGATTGGCACAGCAGCGAGCTTCAATGAGTTCGGGTGCTGCCTGGACACGTACGAACGTTGATACCAGCAAAAGTGAAAAAGAACAACTTTATGATGTGGCTAAGGAATATGAAGCTATATTTTTGGCTGAATTTCTAAAACAAGCTCGCGCAGGTGAACTGTCAGAGGGGCTTTTTACGTCTGAGGCGGGAAAGACGTTTCAGGGCATGCTTGATGTTGAGGTCGCACGGAGCAGTTCTTCTGGTGTTAACCTTGGCATTGCCGAAGCGTTGGTGGAGCAGCTTGGTTCTGGGCTTTCTGGCAGGATGAAATAAGCATGGCTGGTCTATTTGACATCGGAAGCAGCGGTATTCAGGCATACCGCAAGGCATTAAGTGTCACAGGGCAAAATATTGCCAACATGAATACTGATGGCTATCGCCGCCGCGAAGCCTCCATGGAAGAAATTTCAGGTACGCAAGGCGGCATCCTCTCTGTATCTGACCAAGTTGGTTTGGGCGTACGTGTATCTGATATCAGTCGCGCTTTTGATGGATTTATTGTTGGGCGCGCAAGGGACAGCCAATCTGATTTTTCCAAAGCTGATACCTATAAAGATGTGCTTAAAACTCTTGAGACAGTTATTTTGCCTGAGGATTATGACCTTGCGTTTTCCATTAATCAGTTTTTCGATGGCATCAGCAGTATTGCACAAGCACCGGGTGATCTTGCAGGGCGTGTTGTAGCTCTGGAGCAAGGAAAATCATTTGCATCCGCTTTTAGTTCACTGGCTGAATCTTTGGAAGGGCTCAAAACCTCAATTGAAGGTGAGATTAAAAACACTGTTTCAACTTTAAATACTGAGATGCACGGGTTGGCTGACATCCAAGCTAAGTTGATTTCGGCCGGTGGAAGCGGAAATGCCGCCAATTCTTTACTTGATCAGCGAGACAAATCTATTGCGGCCATCTCTGAATTCGTAGGCCTGTCCGCGGATTATAAATTGCGCGGTGATGCAACACTAACCCTTGGTTCATCAGGTAATGGCCCATTTTTGGTCCAAAGTAAAAGCGCAGGGGTCATCTCCGTTGCCTTTGAGGAAGGTAAGGCCACTGTCTATGCAGGCACTGGAGCATCGATAACGGCGACTAAGCAGGCAACATCAGGGGTGCTGGCGGGTTTGATTTCAGCCTATGACATAATCAATCAAACTGGGCGTGACCTGGATGGTTTAGCAACGCAGGTTGTGGCTAATTTGAATGCTGTTCATAGCTCAGGTTTGACATTAGATGGAAAACGCGGCGGTGATATGTTCACGTTAGGAGCGATCAGTGCCGAACAATCGGCAACGAATTTAGGTGCGATCACAACCTCTATTACATCAATTGATAAATCGGTTGGCAATGTACAACTTTCTGTAACTTACGAGAAAGAAAAAAATATTTGGGTGGCTACCAATCCAGACGGTACGTTTGCGGCCAGCGGTCAAAATTCCATAACTTATCAAGGGATCACCCTTTTGATCAGCGGCACAGCCGCAGATGGTGATGAAATCGTACTTTCACAGTCGACGGGAAAAGCTGCGAATATGCAGTTTTTACTGACGCGAGCTGAAGAGTTTGCTGCCGCTGGCGCCATCTTGTCCACAGAAGGCGTTCAGAACACAGGATCGGCACTAATATCTGTTAACGCCTTTTCCTCGCCACCCCCTACGGGCCTTACGGATTTAACCCAAATTTTTCAAAATGATTCCGGCAGTGCTGCAGCGACACGTTTGCGTAAAGACGGGGTTGTGGGGATTATCTCGGCTGGGATTAAAAATATTGATTTGTTTTCCTTAAAAACTCAAGACAGCGTATCGTTTAATTTATCAGATACTCAGCAAGATAATTTAACCAACCTCAAGTTGACTCTCGACGGTTTGGAATATGAATTCGATACGGCTGCGCATACGGAACGTCGGCTTGCTGACGGTCGTATGGATTCATCTGATTTAGCTGATATGTTAAATAATGGTTCAATTACGGGCGCAAACGAAGAAAGCTTTGCCGATTTGGGTCTCTTTGCTGCGGGTGGAAGCGGATTACTTTCGATAGCAAGTGACAGTGCGGCGTTAACTGCAGGATCCGTGAACGCAGGAAACCTAATTGCGGGGGGAGTATCGCAAGGTAACGCTACGGCATCACAAGTACAGGTGTTTACGCGTGAAGGTCGCCAGATTGCCGGTGTGCCCTTATCAGCTTCAGAAGTCATCAATTATTTGACCCCTGCTAATGGGTTCTTGAAAAACGCAGAATATAGCGCAGATTATCTTAATGGTATGGCTGAGGGAGGATTCCAGGGTAGTGATGTGCAGCGCACAAGCCCAACTGGGTCTCAGACCATACAATTTACCGCCGGTGGGTTCACACATCCTGTTTGGTCTGGTGATGCCATGCCAGTTAGTGTTCCTACGGCCGCACAAACGATTACATTGGCGGTGGGTAATGAAACTGGGTTGCAGATTGATATTCCACAAGGAGTTATGGCTGGCTATATTGCAGAGCAAATAAACGATCTGCGGGCAGATTTGGGTGTGGAGGCGCAAGCAAAAACGCGTGTGTTAATGTCTGATGTACCCAATGGGGTAATAAGTTTTACTTTAACAAGTGAAAACAGTTCACCCATCAGTTTTGTGGGCAGTGTTAATAGTTCTGATTTGCGCAATTTGGCTGTGTTGGTAAATGCCAAAGCCTCAGAAACGGGCGTAACTGCAAGCGTTTCCTCAGATTTTACGCAACTCGTGCTAACCAATGCTGCTGGCTCTGACATTGTTTTTGGTGATGTAACGACACCAGGTGATGGCATTGACTTGATGCCTGTTGGCTCTATTGGGCAACCCCGAACAGCAAGTTCGGTCACCCTGGGTGCTACCAATAGCTCCACTAAATTTGCACGGTTCGGCGGTGAAATCACCTTGAAAGTACCCACTAATTTTTCTCTGACTACTGATTTTGGTCAAAAAAATAGCGTCGCAGATCCGTTTTTAGATGGATTGATTTCGCGGAATGTTGATCCTGCTGGATCTTGGATGGAATTAAATTTTAAGGCCGTTGAAGGTATTGACGGCAACGAGGCAAGGCCTGACGGCAGCCTAGCCAGCGCCGCTGCAGCCAAATTTTCGATATCGCTTGAAACAGACGGTTCAGATGATCGGATGACAGCTGAAATTCATTCGTCGCAACTGTCTGATCTTGGCAGCCAATCGATAGCTGCTGCCTTGGTTAAACAGGTGCGGTCGGTGGCTCCAGTGCCCATTTTGAAGGGTGCTGCGGTGTCTCAACTCCCGAGCGAGGGTGATAGCATTGCCCTTAGTTTGGGTAAGCAAGATTATATCTTGCGTATCACAAATGGAGAAGTTGTGGTTGAAGGGCCTGAAGGTGGACGTTTGTCCGCTTCTTTCAATAGCAACTTAGAGTTAGTGGTAAGTGCTCAGGATGGTATCGAAACTGGTGAGATTTTGCATGTGTCACCTGACGCAAGTACGTCATCGCGGGCATTGTTTGGCCTGGCGGTTAGCGAGCAAACACAAGAACTCATTGGTCGTAGTTTCGCAGAATCGATAATCACTTCTAGCCCGCTTATCTTCGCTATCTCTGCGGCTGGCACTACATACTCCGTTCAGGTAGTTCTGGACGCGGACAACGACATTCAATTAACTAGTTCACCAAGCTTGCCATCAAACACAGAAATCACTGTTGAAACTGCCGTAAATGGTTTTCATCAAATCAATATCGTTCGAAGTGGTACAGATGCCGCTAATGACTTGCGTATATTGGCTGGTTCTGCTGCGACTGCATTGGGATTAGCGGTAACGCCAAATCAGCTTTTGGTAAATGAAAGCGGCCTGCGAGTGCTGTCTATTGATAAAAGCGCTATTGGCATTGAGGCAACCGCGGAAAGTCTAGTATCTGAGCATATTAGTTTGCGTGATTTGCCAAATGAAGAGCTAATTGTGATTTTGACGGGAGATGGGGCCCGCAGATTATCGATGCAATTTGATCAAGAACCCATTGTGCCAACAAACGGTTTGATGCGCGCATTGGATGTACTTGTTACTGACGGCGCCAGTGGCCGCATAGAGATTTTAGATCGTGAAACGGGCCACTCTATAGCTAGCCGATACTTAGATGAAACAGGCAAATTTAATGTGGCTGGCGTTGATTTGCAGATCAACGGTACGGTCAATGATGGCGATACGTTTACTGTAACTGGGAATTTGAACGGACAAGGGGATGGCCGTAATATTTCTCAGTTATTGGCACTTCAATCAATGGACACACAAACGGGCCGTGGTGGGTTTTCAGAGAAATTTGGTAAGATAATTTTGGATGTAGGCGCAAAAGTGCGTGCCTCATCGATTGCGGCGTCGTCTAGCGAAGCAGTGCGAGATGCTGCCATGGAAATAGAGTCAGAATTCTCTGGAGTTAATTTAGACACTGAAGCCGCTCGGTTATTAGAGCAACAACAAGCATATCAAGCTTTGGCAAGGGTTTTGAGCACAGCCAAAGAGTTGCTCGAAACTTTGATGCGGTCGATTTGATAAACGAGGTAACGATATGACTATTAGTACGAAAATGTTCAATCAACAAACGATCGCCAACCTGGGTAGGTTGTCAGATCAGCTTGGTGGGCTTTCGGATCAGGTTTCTTCTGGAAAAAAACCAATCAGGCCCTCAACTGACCCAATAGCTACCTCCAAGTTGTTCGCTGCAAAAGATATTGAATCTGGTTTACAGCGATATCGGGGTAATATGGGTAGGATTGAAAGTCGTTTGGCAGATACGGATCTTGCTTTAGGCCAATTGCAAAATATTATGATTCGTATGAAGGAACTGACTATTCAAGCCTCCAATGACACACTAAGTGGGGCCGATCGTCTGTCGATTCGTAAAGAAGTTACTCAACACAAAAATGCACTCCTTGGGATTGCCAATAGCCGTGACGCTCAAGGACAAGCATTATTTGGTGGTTATCAGACTAAAGAGGATCCGTTTGAATTGGGCCTGAATGGATCGGTTTCATATAATGGTGATGACGGGCTGCATAGTTTACCAGTGTCTTCGTCCCTTAGTATTGTGACAGGCGTTGACGGCACCTCTAGCTTTATGCGCTTACAAACGGACCAGGGTCCAAAGTCTGTGTTCAAAATTGTTGAAGAGCTTGAAATTTCTCTTGAGAAATCAGAAATCCATTCCACTAGTGCAAATATAACTTCCATCGATGGTGCGCGGCTAACGTTTGACATTGGCCCGACACCAACGCCACAAAGTATTCAGCTCGAAGGGCCAAATGGCCGGGCGGATATTGCAGCGGATATGGTGTCTGGATCGATGGGCACAATGATTGCAGCCGTGAACGCAGCCACGGCTCAGACTGGCGTGCAGGCCACAGCGTCAGACGATGGCAACACGCTGATATTGGCTAGTGTGAATGGAGATCCATTTTCAGTTTCACATTTTAGTGCCAGCGGGGTTGGTGGTGCCGAAGACAGTCCAAGCAGTTCGATTAAATTACAGCAAATTTTAGGGTTGGGGGCCCTTGGAACTCAAGTGATTTTAGTAGACCAAGATAGTGATTTAGGCGCTTCTTTGTCTGGATTGGATAAAGTAATTGGGCATTTTTCTATAATACAAGCCCAAGTTGGGGCGTATGCTGCCACGGCTGAGATGCAATCTGACATACTCGCACGCAAAGAAATGACAGTTGCAGGAGCTATTTCTGGCATTCAAGATGCTGATTTGACAGAAGTTGTGACGCAATTGCAAAGTTTGTTGGTTAACCGTGACGCCTTGCGGCAAGTTTTCGCAAAGGTTGGTCAGCAAAGCCTTTTTGATTTGATCAGATGAAAAAGATTTTCCCTATTATTGCCATAATGTTGGGAATGGCCATTCCAGCGCAGGCGTCCTTACCTGATTGTGAAACGATTGCGGCACAGGTTGGTCAACAGGCAGGTTTGCCGCCGCTGATCCTGCCTGCAATAGCGAGAATTGAATCGGGTCGGAAAATTGATGGCGAGCGTCGGGCTTGGCCTTGGGCGTTAAATCACGCGGGAAAGAGCCTATATTTTGAGACCCAAGCATCTGCGCTAAGTTATCTAAAAACGGCGACTGTAAATGGCCGCACAAATATTGATGTTGGTTGCATGCAAATAAATCATTATTGGCATAGTGAGGAATTCCAGTCTTTGGATCTGATGATGGATCCAAAAACCAATGTGACCTATGCCGTGAAGTTTTTGAAAGAGCTCTATGCCAAGCATGGATCTTGGGCTGAAGCTGTGAAACATTACCATTCCCCAGATGAAGAGCGTGGGATGAGATACTTAACTGGTTTTGACGTGGCATTTAATAATATGAAGTCGACTGGCTTGATCTCAAATACATCCCTTTTGCGCATGCCTCCTACCACGAATTTTTTCAGCTTTGGTACTTCTGATAAGCAGTCTGTGGAAATGGGCCTGGGTCTCATGATGTCGTCTACCGAAAAGGCAGCAAATGCTGATGCAAACAATGCATCTTATCTGCATCTTATCGCCAGCTTGGGCTCCGAGGTGAATAACGATGAAATTCGAATATTTCCAGTGTTTAATGAATTGGCAGAACCGTCACAGGTGCGGGGCGTATTGAATGCAAAGTGGTCGCAAGTTCAAGCGATGCGAAAAGTGTTATCAAGAAATTAAAATTTATTTTTCAACATCTTGAACGCGACTTTGTATTTTCAAATAAGCAGTGAATAAATCGGATTCCGTTACAATACCCGTCATCTGTCGCGTCTTTGCATGCAATACAGGAATACTTTCACCTACAAAAGTAGATGCAATTTCTATCGCTTCAAGCATTGATTGATCGGAGCGAAGGTTTAGCGGCTTTGGATCCATGATATCTTTAACAATTGCATCTTTAGTGCAATCCAAGAGGTCAATAATATTGATTTTACCTTCAAGGTCGCCGTTGTCTGATAGGCAATACGCTTCTGTTTGTCTGTTAGCATTCAGTTTTTCCAACAATGCGCCCGCAGTCCAATGTGATTTGGCTGATACATAATCTACATGCGTACTTTCAAAAACGGTGATTTGTGTTAAGTTCAGCTGGCTTCTTCCAAACCTCAGGTCAATGCCACGATCTAATAATTGGCGATCAAAAAATGAATTTCCAAATAAATTTGAGGATACAACTTGACTGACGATGACAGCAAGCAAAGTAATCAGTGTAAAATCATACGATAGTGTCAGTTCTAACACGATAAAGATTGTCGCAAGGGGTGCGCCAATGACACAAGCTGCAACTGACGCCATGCCAGCAAGAGCAAGAGACACGCCTAAATCGTCATAACCAAAAATTGCAAAAAACTTTGCTAAAATGACCCCAGTTGATGCGCCAATAAGCAATGATGGGGAAAACACACCGCCAAAGAAACCAAATCCAAGGCATACACTTGTGATAAGAATTTTGACCAATAACAAACATACTGCGAATGCAAGGTTACTGTCCGTATTGAGCATCGCGGCAAGAGTATCCGTGCCTAATCCCAATGCTTCTGGAATGAATATACTTACACCAATAACGGACAGCACAGCTATGAATAATGATTGATACAAGGGTCGGTTAAGGCGTGTATTCATGTGTGTAAAAAAACGAAGGCTTTTCATAAAGGCGATCGCGACAAAACCAAACAATACTCCAGAGATTACAACTGGAATAAATGCATGAACTAATGAGGGGGTCGCTTCTACTAATGCCAACGGAGGGGGTAGATCGAGAAAATAGTTTTCCATTGCAGCTGCAACAATGGCGCTGGTTGCAATGGGCGCCATCGCGCTTGGCGAATAATGTCGTAAAATGGCTTCATGGGCGAATATGATGCCAGCAATTGGTGCGCCGAAACCTGCCGATATGGCAGCTGCAACTCCACACCCAATTACAACATCAGATCCGATATTAATTTTAAAAAATCGTCTTAATGTGGTGCCTGCAGTGGCGCCAAAGTGCACCAACGGACCGTATTGGCCCACTGATGCGTTGCCGGATGCGGAGATAAATGCTGCAAGAGTTGATGCAAACCCAGTTTTTGCATCCAATACGTCGGCCTCTTGGTGTGCTGCGTATATTGAATCTGCAGGACCGTTCCATTTTTTAATACCGAACGAGTATCGGACTAGTAAAATCAATAGAGCTGCTAAATTTATTAGTGCAACAACCTGTAAGTCAAGATTAAATATGCCAAAATTAACAACTCTATATTCGCCAAATAGATCAACATTGTTGGAGGTGTTAACTAGATAGACAAAGGCTCCCGCAATTGACGATACGATTATGCCAACGATTGCACCAAAACCGGAGCTTGCATAAATGCCTAATATTGTTTTTTTCTTTAAGGTGTATTGAGAACTCGTCATAAAATTTCCTGTCCATAAAATTAATGGACTCGCTAAATTAAAATTTCAACTGTTTTATTATAAGGTAAATTGGCACGTTTACTGCAGTACTACCTACAATAGATAGGTATCAAGGGGTGAAAAATGTACGGTATTATTAGGTCTGGCATGTCAACGGCGATGCATGAAATTGCTGTCGTCTCGAACAATATTGCTAACTCAGGTTCGACCGGGTTTAAGAAGAGTGATGTGTCATTTAACGATATTTACGGCTCGGCAACGCCTGACACTGTTTCTCGAACGCAAGCTGGCTTCGGGAGCACTATCGCGGGAACACGTCGAAATGATGGACAGGGCGCAATCGTTGACCGACCAGGTGCATTGAACCTTGCAATTATCGGTGCAGGCATGTTTACTGTATCACCACCCGGCTCCGACGGTACGGCTTCTGACGCTAAATTTTACACTAGAAGTGGCGAGCTTACGATAGATAAAAACGGTTATCTAAAAACAGGTGATGGAGCCTTCGTTCTAGGAACTGCGCCAGGAAGCGCGGTTGGCTCTGACTCACCTAGGATTGCCATGCAAATACCTTTTAGCGACGATGGTTCGTCCTTAACAGGACTTGAGATTACCGCTGGAGGCAAAATTTCAGCGACTTATGGAAGCGATATTGTAGATAAAGGGTCATTGACTATTGCAACTTTTGCCAATCAGGGCGGGCTAAAAAATGTTGGCTCCTCTCGTTTTTCTGAAACGACTTATTCTGGCTCACCGGAATTTGGTGTAGCGGGGCAAACTGGCTACGGCACACTACAGGCCGGAGCGTTGGAGGGCTCTAACGTCGACATTACCCAAGAAATGACCGTCATGATCCGCGCGCAACAACAGTTTAGTGGCTCGGCTCGTGTGCTTCAGGCGAACTCTGACATGGTAGAAAAACTGACACGATAAAGATGTTGTAGGCGCGAGCAGTATTTTCGCGCCTACGATTCGTTATCCCGATCCTGGTGCGTTGGCATTTCAAAGATCAATTTGAAGATAAAGCCAGCTACACCAATTCCCAGTATGGCAAATACAAAGTGCCAAACCGTTAGGGCTTGTAGAGGTTCGAAGCGCTCATCCGCAAGTGGGATACAGGCAATGACAAGAGCTGCAGCTAAGATAAAATATCGAATAATAAGGCATCTTCGGCAGGGCAGCACCTTTCTCTTCTTCTTTTTCTTATCCAAGTTTACGCTCCATAGGCTGGTTTTAATGCTCCAGCTATCGGTCATTTCGACCATTGTTGTCAAAGCCCAAATAGTGCCGTTAATTATTTAGCTGGCGTAATTCGGATTATTGATTATGCTATGTCCCAATTATATTAGGGATGGAACATTCTTTGATACCTCTGCGTCCTATGAGTAATGAAACGTACTTTCAGCCTTCCGTTGCCCAAGTAAATGGGGCTGCTGGCACTCTAGGTGTGCCACAAAGGGCTGAAATATCCTTAAGGCAAAGTGGCTTTGGTTTGAGCCCCGCGGAAACATTGAGCCCAACACCAAACTATTCGGCAGATAATACAAAAGTTCAGATTTTTCACCCTAGCCAAGCGCCTTCAGGACAAATAACGGAAAATATTTTAATGGCCCGTGCACTTATGTCGCCAGCGTTTGCTCATTCGGGTGCTGCGTCCAAAATGGCGCGTCTTTCAAACATGTTCCAAGATTTACCTCGGTTTGGATCAGCTGTGAATTTGGTGTCTTGATTTAAAGGCCATCAAAAAATAATATTTCAAGATTGGGGAATGTCTTAAGCCATTCCCCGTCTTCAATATGCTCCCAAGTCCATCCTGCTGGCACTGCGAGCTCTGGCTTGGATCTATACATAAAGATGAAAGGCTTAAATGCTTTCGCGAGTGCTTCTGCGTTCACTTCTGGCAACTTAACGCCTGTGAGAGTGGACGAGAAATAGCCCTTTATTTTTCGTTGTGATCCGTTTGCATCGAAATTAAGTCTATTGTAGGCGAAACTTTCTAAGATTTCTGCTGCATCATCTACTTCCGCTTCCATGAGGTGTCTTAGGTAACCTTCGGACGTAGATAGGACCATCTCCTCAGTTATTTCAGAAAAATAATTTCCTAATTCAGATCCATACTTACCAGAAAGGGCTTCTAAAGTTACTTCCTCTGATAAGTATCGCTTTGCGACTAAGGCGCAAACTGAAGAGTAAATCCACGCTGGGCAATACAGGGCCACTCTTGTCTCCAACACGATTGAAAAATTATATATCTATATTGTTCTATTTAATATTGTCCCATGCGTCAATTATCTCCTGTAAAATTTCGCTACATACCTGAAGTGCCGCTGAAACGTCGTTTTTCATTGTTTTTTGCAATTGGATGCGAACGTATTCGTAAAGTTTGAATAAATTATTTGCGATTTCTTGACCTTTTTCAAAATCTAAACTCGTTTGCAAAATGTAGATTGCTGTAAACGCTTTTGACAGATAACTTTTTCGCCGATCACCACTTATGCCGTCGTTTTGTAAAGCGCTGAGGCTCCGGGACAGTTCCTTCATAGTTAACCGAATCATTTCATGAGGGTCACTCAGGGCGCTTAAGGCCGCATTGTTGGATTTTTTGTATTGGTTTCTGGCAAATGCATAATTCACTGGAGTCTCCCGACATCATTACTTTGATTCCTATACATATAAACGGTCTGGATGGATTATTGTTTAGGCTTTGTGGGCAATAATTACTGGGAAAAGGTTGCCTAACTTATGGGGGTGGCTCCGAGTGTTTGGGTATATTCAGATATAGGAACCCTCAGTGTGATTTCCTCATTGTCATCATCGTCAAAATAGCAAATTTCGACTTGCGCATTAGTTATTTCCGAATGGGTGGTTTTTTTTGAGCTATCATGACGCCATTGTCTAAAAAGATTCATATCATTCTCCCAAGCTTGTTTCTCTTGGGGTTATGTGCAAAGACTATGCCAAATAGAGGAATGTTTATGTGACAACGAAGCTAGTAATTTCAACTGAGTGAATGAACGGCTTATGCCCCCATCTTTCTAGAGTATTGTTTAGCATATTCTTTATTTTTAATTTTAAAGCCTCTCTGCCACCTTTAGACAAAAGAACTTCTGATGACATCCCAAGCGCCTGATCTAAGATCATTGGCGTAAGTTGTGTTTCGAGTTCAGTTAAAGTGTCCATCGAGCTGTTTGCTGTTAAGCGATTTTCGTACAAGGCCACTGCGATTTCAAAGCTAAAAAGTTTATTGGTGCCAGGTATATTGCCTATTATTGTAGTTTTATAAGGGAAGTATTGGTATTCTGGGCCGCCAAAAACTCCTTCGATTTGTGTTTTATCTTCCTCACTTGGCGCCGGCACTGGTTCCATAATTTCAATGCTCTCTTCAGGTGGCGAAAGGCGGTCGACGTCCGGATCCATCGATTTGTGACCTAGAAAAAATGCTCCTAGAACGATCACACCCGGTAAAACGTAGAGCATGCCTATTTTTGCTGCATTTTTCATTTTAGTATCCCTTCGATGAATGAACGACATGTTTTAATAAGTAATTAGTAGATAACTTTAGAGATATAATATTTGTTGAATGGTCAATATTCTGACATTTACTTTTTCCGGGTCACAATTGCTGTCATTTTATTGACTTCCAATGGTTTTATGAAATTTGAAATGGCGACTTTTCTAAAGTTACAGTTTAATTTTGTTTAAAAATAAGTATTTATAATTTTTTCCTCGATATTATATCTACTGATGGATTTTTTGTGAGGACTTGGCTCGGTTATTGCTTCTTAACTTTCGTAACATGGAGAGCCATTATGAACGATATATTTATTGACGCATCGCATTTCCCCCAAGCTGTCCAGCTATGCGAAATTATATCTGGCCGTAAACTCGATGTGAAGCTGGCTAAAGGTTTGACGGCTGATGCGGTTGGCGGAACGCTGGTATTTTCTTCGCTCCAGGAGGAGGCGCTGGGAGGGGGGCAAGCCTTAATTGGCTTTGCGCGTTCATTGAAGCCCAAGGTAGTGGTTGTAATTGATCCAAATGCAGCGCGTTTCTCAGTGGTTGCTTCTTTAGGTGGTAAAGTCATTCATATTTCGTTGCCATCTAATGACCATTTTGGCCAAACTGTTGCTGCGGATATAATTTGTGCGGACCTCTCTAAAGTGATAGCTGCTGATCCGGCGACATCTAGTTTATTAACGTTGGCAAACCGCGTGGCTCAATCCGATGTGACGGTTTTTATTAATGGCCCAACCGGGACTGGTAAGGAGGTTCTGGCTCAATTTATTCACGATATGTCTAGCCGAAAAGCAGCCCCATTCGTAGCGATCAATTGTGCGGCTATTCCTGAAAATATGCTCGAGGCTGTCTTGTTTGGCCATGAAAAAGGCGCCTTTACTGGCGCCTCTGTCGCCAACAAAGGCATTTTTCGCGCTGCCAATCAGGGAACGCTATTGCTTGATGAAATTTCTGAAATGCCGATTGGGTTGCAATCAAAGCTACTGCGCGTTTTACAAGAGCGCAAAGTCACGCCCCTGGGCGGGCAAACTGAAATCGACGTAGACGTGCGCGTACTTGCAACAACCAATCGCGATATGAGACTAGAAGTGCAAGAAAAGCGTTTTCGTGAAGACCTTTTTTATCGCTTGAATGTTTTCCCAATAGCTACCCAATCTTTAAGTGCTCGGCCTCTTGATATACTGCCTATTGCCGTAGCTTTGTTGCGTAAACATGCCAACGGGCTGGATGTAATCCCTTGGCTCTCTCAAGACGCACGAGGTGTGTTGGTGGGTCATGACTGGCCAGGAAATGTTCGTGAATTGGAAAACGTGATGCAGCGTGCATTGGTACTGCAATCTGGTGGTGTGATTGAAGTTGAAGATATCATTATTGATGTCGCGCCCATGACACAGATGATTACAAGCCAACCCGCACAGCATGCTGTTTTAAGCCGCTTGAGTAACTGAAGGGGGAGAGTGAAATGACCCAAATCAATGGACTTAAATTTCAAGTTGATCAATCGCATGCCCAAAGTCTTAAAAAGGCTGAGCAAGCGTTTGCACCGCAAAGCGATGGCCCTAGCTTTTCAGAGCGTATAGCTGATGGCTTAGGTGATGTTGCGGGCGCACAAAACGAAGCATCTAATTTGGCGCGTGATTTTGAATTGGGTATCGAACAGGACCTGTCCAAAGTGATGGTTAGTCAGCAAGTTTCTTCTCTTGGGTTCCAACTTACCTTGAACTTAAGAAACAAAGCGCTCAGCGCGTACAAAGATATCATGAACATGCCGGTCTAAGAGGACCACCAACGTATACGGGCGATAAGGATCACTTAAATTATGGCGACTAATACACAAATGTTGGACACATCTGCACCTACGACTTCTCGCGGAAGTAGTTTGGTGCCCATGCCCGGTAATTTTATTTCAAATATTCAATCTATTACGTCGCAGCCTAGTTTTCAGCGGGCGTTTCCAACTTTGATTGCTGTTTTTGCTATCGTGCTATGTGTTGTTGTGTTTGCTTTTATGCAAAAGCCTGCACGCACCACGCTTTATGCGTCTTTACCTGAGGCTGAAAAGTCACGTATTTTTGATGCGCTAACAAACGTTGGAGTCGATGTGACGCTTGATCCAACAACTGGCGACGTTATGGTCCCTGCGGGAGATTATCACAGCTCCCGCATTAGACTTGCCGCCTTGGGTTTGCCGCAATCAGTACCTGATGGCTATGATTCACTTTCGGATATTCCTATTGGGACATCGCGGTCGGTTGAAACGGTTCGCTTAAGGCAAGCGCAAGAGATTGAACTCGCTCGTTCGATTATGGAAATTTCAGCGGTGAGTTCTGCGCGAGTGCATTTAGCACTGCCTGAAAGATCAGTTTTTGTGCGGGAACAAATACCGCCAACTGCATCTGTATTTCTACAGATTGATCGTGGCAGAGCCATGGACGAAAACCAAGTTGTGGCTATTATCAATCTGGTTTCGGCATCGGTGCCTAGTATGTCGAAGGACAATGTGACCGTTGTGGACCAAAATGGGCGATTATTGTCTAAGTCTCCAGATGACCCATCATCGATCCTGACTGATAATCAGTTACAATACCGCATGCGGCTGGAAAACATCTACCGATCCAGAATTGAAAGCCTTGTTAGCCCAATTGTGGGGAGTGGAAATGCCACAGCACGCGTGAATATCGAATTCGACTTTACGCGACGAGAGATGACAGAAGAAAGTGTCGATCCCAACGGCAATGCACTGCGCAGCGAACAAAGCACTATGGATATGACGTCGAATCGCCCGGCTATCGGGATCCCAGGAGCCACCTCCAACACCGCGCCGAGTGAAGCTGAACTCATCACAGATGGTACACAGGAAACGGGTGCAGGATCTTCGGGAGACGTTCAAAATCAATCAACCAGTGAAGTACGTAATTATGAGGTCAGCCGAAAGGTTGAAACCACTACCCAACCAATGAACCAAATTGTACGTATTAATGCAGCGTTGCTGGTGCGCGATCAAACCGTTGTCGATCCAGAAACCGGTGAAGCGATGGTTAAGCCGATCGACCCTAAGGTCATCAAATCCATAGAAAGCCTTGTGTCTAGTGCAATTGGGCTAAAGCCTGAACGCGGCGATACTCTTATCGTTAATTCTCAACCATTTTTGGACACTCTACCGGACGCCCTAAAGATCAAGTGGTTCGAGGCTGATTGGGTCAAGGATCTTGGTAAGCAAGCTGCGATGATTCTGATGCTAGCCGTTGTGTCACTTGGAGTGATCCGTCCATTGCTGTCTCGTCTTTTGGTGCCTGCCGGTGGCGAGGTGGTCGCAAGTGGTGGTGTTTCTGATGATGACGGCGCCGAGTCGATTGAAGTAAGCGCGGGAGAAACGCTTGAAGAAATCAAAGCAAAACTGAAGCCGAAGAAAGCAAGTATTTCGATGGAAATGCTGGATACCGCCAATACCTATGATGATAAGGTAGCGTTGATCCGCATGATTGTTGGTGATGAAGCCGGCCGTGTTTCGAATGTGTTTAAACAAATGATGCAAAAAGATATGGACATGTTGGGCTGATGCGCAACGGGTTTAGTGGGAGAGTAATATGGCAGATCCAGCAGTAGACACCGAGGGTGAAGACGAAGCCGTAGTTGAGTTAACTGGGACACAGAAGTCAGCAATCTTGATGATGCTTCTTGGGGAAGATGAGGCGGCAGAAATTTTGAAGAACCTCTCTCCAAGGGAAGTTCAGCATTTGGGTGGTGCTATGTATTCGGTACAAGGCGTTGATCAAAAAACGGTCAACTTTGTTCTTGATGAATTTCTTACGATCATAAAACAACAAACAAGTATTGGTCTTGGAGCCGGTAACTATATCCGCAACGTTTTAACAAAAGCATTGGGTGGCGACAAAGCGCAATCAGTGCTGACTCGTATCACACCGGCTTCATCTGAGCGTCCGATTGAAATTTTAGATTGGATGGACGCACGTGCAATTTCGGAGTTGATTATTGATGAGCATCCGCAGATTGTAGCATTAATTGTATCCTACCTCGATTATGGTTTGGCAGCCGATGTTTTGGGGTTGCTTCCCATCGAGCTGCAACCGGAGGTTGTGCGGCGAATTGCAACGCTTGAAACAGTTCAACCTGAAGCAGTACGTGAACTCGAACGTGTAATGCAGCAGAAATTCCAGGCAAATACTTCATTACGTGCTTCACAAATTGGTGGTGTGAAAGCGGCAGCCAAGATCATGAACTTCACAAAAACTGCCATGGAGCAGCGGATTATGAAGGATATTAAAAAAGAAAACAAAGACCTTATGCAATCCATCCAAGACAATATGTTTGTATTTGACAGTTTGGTTATTTCTGATGAACGCTCGCTTCAGACGCTATTGCGCTCTATTGACGCTGAGCTTTTAGTACTTGCGCTTAAAGGTGCTGATGAAGTTCTGCGTGAAAAGCTCTTCAGCTGCATGTCCACACGCGCTGCCGATAATGTTAAAGATGAGATGGAAGCCCTGGGTCCCGTGCGTCTTACTGAAGTCCAAGAGGCGCAAAAACAAATCATCGCTGTTGCGCGTAAAATGTCAGACGATGGCACAATTGTTCTGGCAGGTCGTGGCGGAGACGAAATGGTATGACCGCAGAGTTTGTTCCCCATAGCGGCTTGATCCGCACTGATGATGTGGGGCAAGGCGTTCCACTGAAGCAATCAGAGATCACCCAGTTCATCAGAACAATTGATACAGAGGTTTTTGAAAAACAAAAATCTAAAAAGGAAGCTGTTTTTGAGCATAAGAGTCTGTTCGACCTAGCAAAAGAGGCGTCCGAGCATGAAGTTCTAAAATACACGGTGACCGATGATGCGCCGCAACATGGTCAAGAACCTCCTAATGACATTGAGGATGCTATCATTGCGGATGGCTCGTTAGAAGGCGACCTAATCGATTTTGAAGGTGCAGTAGTTGCTGATCCAGAAGGCTCTGATGCCGAAGCCGCCATGCAAGATGATGTTTTAGGCGCAGAGCAGCAAAATCCAATCAAAGATAAAATGCCGCCAAAACCTTCTGACACATCTGGTGAAACTCTCGTAACAACAGCGGTCGAAGAGGCATACCAACGAGGTTTGGCCGAGGGGCAAAAGCTCGCTGAAATAGAAGTCGAAGAGATGATGTCACACGCCCTTGAGCTTTTGGCCCAAACCACTCAGGCTTTCTTGGCACAAGCGGAAGAGGCAACTGATGAACTTGCCGCATCGATAGAAGCAAGCGTCATGAGTTTGGCCTCATCCCGCGCGGGTTTGGCCATAGATGCAATGCCTGAAGCCTTTATGCAGCGCATTAAGACATTGGCTGATCGTGTTCATAACTCCACCATAAAGCCAATTGTAAAGGTTCACCCGACTGATCTGAGTGTTTTAAAGGCGATGTTAGAACAGTCGAGCGATTTACTTGACCTACGATTGGTTGGTGATGAGAAACTTCGACGCGGTGATATAGACCTTACACTTGAGGGCGTTCGGTTGATTGATATGTTACCCGGCATCGATAATTCCCCAGTATATATCGAGTATGTCCCATTGGTGTTGTCAGCGGATGTTGTGATCGAGCAAGATCTTCCAGAGCCAGAGCCAGAGCCAGAGCCAGAGCCAGAGCCAGAGCCAGAGCCAGAGCCAGAGCCAGAGCCAGAGCCAGAGCCAGAGCCAGCCAAAGATTTTATCAGTATAATCGAAGCTGTGAATGCGGATGAAGATATTCATAAATCTGCGATAGATGACAGTCCAAAGGAACCGTCGGCATGAGTATAAATGCTGTTTCCATTTTATCTCGTAGGATTGAAAAAATAGCTACATCACCCTTGCTGGTAGCCTCTGGTCGTGTGACGCAGTTTGATGGACAAATTATCGAATGCGATGGCTTTCCTGTGTCTGTTGGGTCCATATGCCATGTGCGGGGACCAGGTGGTAATGTCATCAATGCTGAAATTATCGGCTTCAGAGCTGGCAAAAATATTGCTTTTCTCTATGAGCAAAATGCTGATATCGAAGTGGGGGCCCTGGTGACCGTCGCTAATAATGGCCGGCTTGTTGACGTGGGCGATGCACTTCTAGGCCGTGTAATAGATGCGCATGGTCATCCATTTGACGGCCTTGGCCCCCTAAAACTTGATCAGACTTGGCCCCTTTATGGGAATTCTGTGAACCCACTTGATCGGGCCCCAATTTCCCAGCCACTTGATGTCGGAGTGCGTTCAGTCAATGCGCTTTTGACCATCGGTAAAGGCCAGCGTGTTGGAATCGTCGCAGGTTCTGGCGTGGGTAAATCTATTTTGTTGTCGATGATGACCCGATTTTCGAAGGCCGATGTGATCGTTGTGGGTTTGATCGGGGAACGTGGTCGTGAAGTTGGTGCCTTTGTCGAACAGGCAATGACGGCAGCTGCGCGACACAAAATTTGTGTTGTTGCTGTCCCCGCCGACCGCGCTGCGCTTTTGCGGATACGGGGCGCAAACCGAGCAACATCAATCGCGGAATATTTTCGTTCTAAAGGCAAAGATGTCTTACTGATCATGGACTCTCTGACCCGTGTGGCACACGCCAAACGTGAGGTTGGGCTTGCAATGGGCGAGCAACCTACAGCAAAGGGCTACCCGCCTTCAGTGGTATCCATGATCCCTAACTTGATCGAACGCACCGGAACAGGTGCGATCGGCGAGGGTGCGATTACTTCAATTTATACTGTGTTGGCAGATGGTGACGATACTACAAACGATCCTGTTGTTGACACTGCTCGCGCCATTTTGGATGGCCATATAGTATTATCGCGGAAACAAACCCAATTGGGCATATATCCCGCGATTGATCTTACTGCATCTGTTAGCCGAGTGATGAACGAAATCACGGATGCTCGCCATCAACGCGCTGCGCAAAAATTCAAACGTCTGATTTACCTTTATATGGAAAATCGCGACCTGATGCTAATGGGGGGCTATGCGGCCGGGCAAGATCCAGAATTGGATCTGGCGATCGCTTTGTGGCCTAAAATAACGGCCTATGTCGCTCAGGCCGCTAATGAACCTGCAGATTATACGGACAGCAAAGATGCTTTAATTGCGTTGATGGCAGAATAGAAAATGTCCCGAAAAGCACGTTTATTTGAATTGATGGTAAAGCGCGAAAAACTCGCGTTACGCCGTAAATCTGACGCCCTCAATGCGTTGATCAACGATCATGTGTCCATGCAGGATCTCGACAGTAAATTGTCCAAACTACTTGCCGAAAATCAGGCGTTAAGTGGTACACAAACTGTTCAGGCTCTGCGTTCAAAGGCTTGGTATGGCCGCGAAATGGCCCAACAGCAGGAATTTACGTCAAATCGGCTGGAATTTTTGGGCAAAGAGATCGCAACGGGACGTTCCATATTGGCGCAGAATAAACAAAAAGAACGAATATTATCTGAGAAAGTTCTGGATGAACGCAAAGTGTCTGCACAAGAGGTGGAAGACCGCGCGGATAAATCGATAATTCCACGGAATTTTGGGCGACTAATATAATGCAGTTGGCATTAAATTTGCTATGTAAATACGAGTTTTATTAAATTGAAAGTCTTAGCATGAATGGCGTTGGTCTCAGCATGGATACTCCAAACCCGTTAAGGGGCGGTGGGAAAGACATTATTGGCGATATCATTGCCGATGGAGCAGATCCCGCGGGTACTCAATATTTTGCGACTGTTTTACAGAATATCGATAATCCCAGTGATGAAAAGATTAAAGTAGAAGCCGATAAGCTGATAATACCCGATTTAGAGGTAGTCTCTGAGTTGGTTTTGCCGGCTAATCTGCAAAGAAAACAAATCCAAGCTGATACCTCCGAAGTGTTCAATTTGGGCAAGGCGCCAGATTTCAGTTTGCAGGCTGATTTGGAAGTCGCCTTGGTTGCGCCTTACACTCCAGAGGCGCTCGATTTAGAGAAAACACCTAACATTATTTTGCAAGGCAACCCGCGAGCACCTGATACTGTCCGAACACTAAACCCTAGTTTGACATTAGATCCAGAAGTGCGCGCCAATGCGTCGCTGAATGTGGAACAGGAAAAATCAGTTGAACGCGTGTTGATGCCTGAAGACCCTATAGCCATTCCCCTGATTGTTGACGTTGTTAATTCGCCGCAAAATACCAAAAAAACCGTCCCACAGGTCAGCTTGAACGGAATGCCAAAGTTTAACGAGAAATTGGATCAAACCATTCAACCGCTGGCAGATGAGGCCGATGTTGCTGCAGCTAAAGCAGTAGATCCTGCGTTGGTTGCTAAAGCAGTAGATCCTGCGTTGGTTGCTAAAGCAGTAGATCCTGCGTTGGTTGCTAAAGCAGTAGATCCTGCGTTGGTTGCTAAAGCTTCAGAGGCTAAGATTGGTAAGCTCGATAAAAATACTGTAAGTTCAAGTGTGGCAAAACCATCTTCTGATACAGAGGCCAATTCTCCAATATCTAAGGTGATGACAGACACAGATGCGCTGAAATGGAAAAACCTTCGGCCTGTAGAGATGGTGATGGGCAACGCAGCCTCGCCTAAGGATGCCGGCCAAGCGCCTTCGAATGATTCTGGCACTGGGAAAAACGATCGCTCAAACTCTGCCTTGATACTGGATGCCTCTCAGGTGTCACCTCCTGAGACTGCTGATCGGAAGGTGTTTAGCTTGAAGATAAACCCTGACGGAACGAATGTTGTCGCGGGAAGAGAGCAAGCGAGCGTAGAGGCAAACCTGGCGCAAACTTCCGTTAGGGCTGAGCCTCAATCCCAGCGGGTTGCGATACAAAATTCCCAAAACTCATTGGCACACTCTGCGTCAAACCCGCTGCCCGTACTTCGGGCTGCAATCGCTTTGAACACACGCGATGCGCAATGGGGGGCAAAGCTGGTCGCTCAGATTGAAAAAATGCACAGTGATGGCGTGGCCAGATATGATATTTCTTTACGACCTAAAAACCTTGGTGATATGCAAATTAGCCTTGAGTTTAAGGGCGAAGAAGCTCAAGTCCGTATTGTAACCGAAACGACTTCAGCTTCTCGTGTTTTAATTGGTGCCGAAGACCGTTTATCACAGATGTTGGATGCCGCTGGGTTTAGACTGGCGTCGTTCTCTGCATCGATGGATGGTGGAGTGGGCCAAGGCTTAGGACAACAAGGGAAGCAGAAACAACAATCAACGCCTGGTGATAACAAACATAGAAACCGTGGAGCAGATACGGATGCAAATGTGGAACGTACCAGCCAACTTCATAATGGCATGGTAAATGTCATTGCTTAAGTATCAGGAGAATTTCGATGGCAGACAAAGAGACAGATGAACCAAAGAAAAAAGGTGGCCTAGTAAAAATTATTGGGTTAGTTTTTGGTGGCCTGCTGTTGATTGGTGTTGGTCTTGGCGCTGGCTTTTTCATGTTTGGTGGCCAAGGGCTAACTCCCAGTGCAGAAATTGAGCAAATTATAGAAAGAAAACTGAAGGAAAGTGGCCAATTGCCTGAAGAGGATGCTGAGGTGGCTGAAGATGCAGAGCCTGCCCTCCAGAAAAAGGAAACCCCATCGGTTGATACTTTTGTAACATCTTACTTTGAATTCGACGGTAACTTTACTTCAAACCTTCGTGAATCGCGGAAGTTCCTTCAATTAGGTGTTGGTATCTCCACCCAATATGATGAGACTGTGGTGGCGAATGTTGAGTTGCATCAGCTTGCACTTCGGTCTGAAATTCTGGGAACTGTAAGTGATTTTACTGAAGAAGATATTAGCGGCAAAGAGGGACGCGACCGTTTAGCTGCCAAAATGGTTGAGGCTATTAATGCTAAATTAGAAGTTTTGGAGGGATTTGGTGGAATTGACAGCGTTCACTTTACGTCCTTTGTTTTACAATAAGGGTACGATCTAGCTATGGCTGCATCTAAAAAACTGACCTCTGAAGAGGTGGACGCACTGATCGCGGGCCTTGGTGATGATTCTGAGGCGTTGGACTCTGTTTCATCTGTTGAAGCACTCGAGGTCAAATCGTTCTCTTTTGGATCGGATGATCTTTCGCTATTGGGCGATTATTATGCGCTGCGTATGATTAATGAACGGTTCTGTCGTTTTGCACGCAGCGTGTTTCTTCCAATGCTTCGGATACAACCACGCATTTCATCATTCCCGCCAGAGGTTAAAACCTTTGACGAATATTCCGCTGATGCGGATAGTTTTATGAGCCTAACAACAAGCCGCCTGGAGGAATTACGTGGCAACAGTCTGCTGGTTGTTGCACCCAATTTTATATCGTTGCTTACCAATGCTTATTATGGTGGGACTGCTGTGCGGCCGTTGCGCAGAGTGCCAGGAGAGTTCACAGCTACAGAGCAGCGAGTTATAGAAATAATCTCTGGTGGGCTCATGGCAGCCATGCAAAACGCATGGAAGGATTTAACCCCAGTGTCATTTGCGATTCAAAGCCACGAGGAAAATATGCAATTTGCTTCGTTCGTGGATAACAGCGAAACGGTAATTGTGTGTACTTTTTTAGTCCAATTGCCTGGAAGTGAACCAGCAACTTTTGATGTAGTCTATCCCTTGCAAACGCTTAAGCCAATCGCATCGCTATTGCGCTCGAGGGTGCAGTCAGAGTTTGTTACAGAGGACCTATCTTGGCGCCAGAAATTAGAACGAGTAATCTTGAATATTCCTTTGGTAGTTACAGCCGAACTGGCTAGACCTAAGGTGTCAATGAAAAATCTCTTAAATTTGCAAGATGGAGATACCTTTCCGATGCAAGTTAACAATGGAATAAAAGTTCTTGTCGAAGGTAAGACGCTATTTAACGCAGAGCTTGGCCAAGTTGGACCGCAAGCTGCGCTGTATTTGCGCGACCGGATCACATCAAATAAAAACCCTGAATAGAAAGTTCTTATTATGTCAGAAAACTCTCTCCCACCCGAAAGCCCAATTGATCAGAAACTTGAGCGCAATGGCACCGAAAATCTGCGGGTCCTTGAAAATATTGACGTTCAGATGACAGTTGAAGTGGGGCGTTCTGAGATTACAATCCGAGATTTGCTGCGTTTAAGTGAGGGTTCCATTTTGGAGCTAGACCGCTTGGCTGGTGATCCTCTTGATATATTAATTAACGGAACCAAGATCGCTAAGGGTGAGGTGGTTATGGTGGGTGAACGGTTTGGGATACGGTTTGGTGAAATAATTGAACCTGAAAAACGTGTGGAAGTGATTTAAATCGTCCAAACGTCGGATTGTTGACAAGAGTTTTTTTTAAAATCATTTACAAACAAATGTTTGCATATTTTTAGTTAAAAATTATTATTTGGCACGATAATTGCTTCTATGGTCTCAAGGGAGATTAAGAGCGATTATGTCCGATATACAACCATACCAGATCGTCACTATAATAATATTCATTGCGATATTATTAGCTGCGCAAATTATCATCAAACGATTGATTGGCCGCGGCAAAGTTACGCCGCTTCAAAGTGTGATGAAGATCACGGAAACTCTCAGCGTAAGCCCTAAAGAACGTTTGTATCTTCTGAATATTCGGGGGCAGGATTTTCTTCTGTGCGCCTCCAAGGCTGGCAGTAGTAATATTGTCCAAATCAACTCTCTAGAAGAGGAGAGCTTGGATGCGTAAGTTATTCTTCATTTCAACAGTATTAGTTGCTTCCATCATTTCCACTTCCGCTTTGGCGCAGGGCTTGGACCTGAGCGGCCTTCCAGCGTTCTCGTCTGAGCAGACGGCGGATGGTAATGTTCAATATTCATTGTCGCTACAAATTTTGGCATTAATGACAGCGGTCACACTCTTGCCGTCATTGGTCTTGGGCATGACCTCGTTCACGCGTATTATCATCGTATTGTCAATTTTGAGACAGGCATTGGGCACCCAACAAACGCCGCCCAACCAAGTTCTGATTGCCATCGCATTATTTTTATCGTTTTTCATAATGCAGCCCACACTTACTGAAGTATACAACGTAGCGCTTTCTCCATTTCTTTCTGAGACATTGCCTGCTGATCAAGCGATTATGGAGGCATCAAGTGTCATGAAGGACTTTATGGTCGCTAACACGCGGAGTGATACACTCTTGATGTTCAGCGATATGGCGGGTGCGGACAGATATGAAAGCAATGCGGATATTCCGTTTTCAACACTTTTACCCTCTTTTATCACTTCCGAACTCAAGACTGCCTTTCAAATTGGGTTTTTATTGTTTTTACCGTTCTTAGTCATCGACATGGTGATCGCATCAATCTTGATGGCACTCGGCATGATGATGCTCTCCCCAATGTTAGTTTCCTTGCCCTTCAAATTGCTTCTTTTTGTTTTGGTTGATGGTTGGGCCATGACGGTGGGTTCGCTCGCTGCAACATTTTTAACACCGTGAGGCAAAATGGAATTCGATAGTAACATAGAATATCTAAGGTTGGCGTTTTGGCAGATTATCATGACCTCTGGGCCAGTTTTAGGTGTGGCGTTGTCGATTGGTTTACTGGTCGGTGTGTTGCAAGCTGCTACCTCAATTAATGAAATGACGCTTAGTTTTGTCCCAAAACTGATACTAGTTCTAACTACTATTGCGCTATTATCTGGCCTGATGATGACCCAAATGAGTAACTACTTCACTTTTATTTTCCAAGAAATAGCCTTGGTTGGCCGGTGATACCGCTCAACGAAATATCACTTGGTGCATTGCCGGGAATGCAAATGCAGGACCTTCTTGATTGGTTGCTGCAGGTGCTCGTAATGAACCTGCGCGCGGGTGCTTTTTTACTTTCAGCGCCATTCTTTGGGTCGCGTATGCTGCCATTACAAATCCGAATTATTTTGTCTTTTGCACTCGGGGCATTTGTGATGTCGCAAGTCGAAGCGCCAACAATGGCGGTCTTGACTTCATTTCAGGTGATACCACTGATTTTGCAAGAGCTCGCTATTGGCCTCTGCGTAGGATTAACATTTACAATCCTTTTTGCGTCGGCTGGATTGGCGGGTGAAAAAATTGCGTCATCCTCAGGATTATCATTCTCAATGCAGGTTGACCCTAGTGGTTCAGGCCAGACACCCGTAGTTAGCCAAATTCTTACATTGTTTTTATTGGTTATTTTCTTTTCAATTAATGGTCACTTGCTCGTTTTTGCTCTGATACTTGAAAGCTACACTGTTGTACCGATTGGAGCTCCATTAGTTTTAGATGGGATGATCCAAGCCGGTATCGATGCTGCAGGTTTAATGTTTGATTTTGCCTCAAGCATGATGTTGCCAATTGTGGCCGTCTTGCTGATAATTAATCTCGCAATTGGGATTATCACGAAATCAGCACCGCAATTGAATTTGTTTTCATTTGGTTTTCCAATCACAATTTTTAGTGTGTTTGTATTACTAACTTTATCAATCACGCCGTTTGCGTGGGCTTTTTCAGATCTAACAAACGCGATTGTTGATTTTCTAAGAACGTTAATCGAAGGAATGCAAAATGGCTGAAGGTGGTGACGATAGCCAAGAAAAGACAGAGGACCCAACCCAAAAACGTCTTGATAAGGCGAAGGAAGATGGTGAGGTCCTATCCTCGAAAGAGCTTTTTGTCTTTATGACAATGTCGATGGGCGTTGCTATGCTTTATGCACTGTCTATCTTTATACCGTCGCAAATGAATCATTGGGTCGCTTTTTTCGAATTTGGAAGTCTTGATCAGATGAGTAGTCAAACTCTCACTGGATTAGGCCGCGCGATGAAGATATTCATTGTTGTTTCGGCCATTATTGGGTTCCCGATTATGCTTACCGTCTTAGCGTCACAAAGTGCCTTGAGCGGTGGCATTAACTTCTCTGCAAAATCGTTAAATTTTAAGGGAAATCGGCTTAATCCTTTGAGTGGTTTCAAGCGCATGTTTTCTATGAATGGTTTGATGGAGCTGGTTAAAGCCGTTGCCAAGGTTGGATTGCTGACGTCTGCGTTCGTTGGAGTTATTTGGTTTATGTTGCCGACCATTTTGAACTTGATGACGACGAACCTAAGCGCTGCCTTGTTAGAGGTTTTTTCAAGTATTATGCTTGCGCTCGGTACATCGCTGATCGTTTTGAGTGCTATTGCTGGGATCGATCTTATTTATGCAATCCATAAACATACAAAGAAATTAAAGATGAGCTTAAAAGATGTGAAGGATGAACACAAACAATCTGAAGGTTCGCCAGAAGTAAAGTCACGCATACGCCGTCTTCAAATGGAGGCAAGTCGCCGCGCATCAGAGCAGGGTGCTGCTGTTGATAGTGTGGCCGATGCCACGGCTATTATTACCAACCCTACCCATTTCGCTGTAGCCTTAAAATATGTTCCCGGCGAAATGAGGGCGCCAATTATTTTGGCTATGGGCCGTGGTAAAATTGCTGAGAGGATTATTGCAAAAGCCGACGAGGCTAACGTCACTGTATACCGAAGCCCACTCCTCGCTCGAGCGCTATATTTCACCGGTGAGATTGGGCAAGAAATTAACGATGGCGTCTACACAGCTGTTGCTGCAGTCTTGGCCTACGTGTTTCGGCTTGATCGGGGTGAAACCCCGCCAGATCCTCTTGTCGAAGTCCCGGATGAATTGCAGTTCGATGAATTTGGCAAATCTTTAAGCGGAGGCCCAGATGGCGCGCAGTAGAACAAGGGGAATTGGAGAAATCGTTTCTACGATCGCGTTCTTTGGAATGTCTGCCTGGATAGCGCTTGAAGCTCTTTCTTTGATTGGCTCAGTTGGTAAAATTCAAATTTATGGACTTTTTGCTGCGTCCTTTATGTGCTTGCTGGGCGGCTTGCGATTTGTGATTGCAGAAATTGTAAGAATAGTAGCGACCGCGACTAAGAAATGAACAATAAATTTAACTACATAGCTTGTGGACGATGCCACCATTATTTTGTGACTTATGATCCAAAACGCCCGCGCGGCTGTAAGAAGTTTGGTTTTAAGTCTTTGCAGTCGCCCAGCCTTGAAGTTTTTGCGGCAACTGGCACGAATTGTGCTCACTACCAAGAGAAGGTTCGACTTGCTGACGATGCAAGGTCTCGAACAGCCAGGAGATTGAAATGAGTGCGGGTACTAAATCTGTAGAAGATAGCATAAAAATCGCTTTGGATGCAGCAGATGCGGCGACCAACGTCACTGATGAATTTGTGCGCATTACAAACGACTATTCGGCCATGGAGGGAAAGGTGAAAAAAATGTATAGAAACGCCACAATTATTTTCGTCAGTTCTGCGGCCGCGAGCCTGATCGCTGTTTTAGTTGCATCAATGATGTATTATCGAACGATAGAAACTATGGAGACCAGCAATAATACCTCGCTTGAGGCTTTGGTTATTTTCGCTGAAAATGTTGATAAGCTTGCAGCTGCAACGACCGCACTAGATGTTTCTGTTGCCGAACAGGAACAACTTCTGGAAGCTACTGCCGCTGCGAATCAAGCACTGGCCCGTATCGAAAATCAACAAGAATTAAATGCCGCGCAGACCCGCGATGGCTTGGTAGACCTTTCAGAGACAAATATCGCTTCAGTTTCCCAATTTAGCTCTGGAGTTCTAAATAAAATTGATGTGGATCTGGTAACACAAACAGAGACGATCACAGCGGCATTAGCCCAGATAGAACTCGCTCAGTCAAAACTCATGGAGACTGTTATGGCGGAAGGTTCAACTGAGCAAGCTGGTCAGGCGATGGGACCTGAAATGGCGGCGAAGGTTGAGGCAATTTTAATGCTCCAGCGTGAGATTTCAGCAAAAATTACAGCAGCAAACAGCCCGCCGCCCCGGATCCGTACGGCGCCTAAACCAAAACCAAAAGCTACCAAACCGCGGCCGAAAACGGACGACCCAATTTCATACCCTTAAGGATAGACTATGGCTGTTGAAGATGAAGCACCAAATGAAACTGATACTCCGCCTGTCCGCCAGTTTCTGAAGGTACTAAAGCAGGGCATTGGCAGTGAGGCTGTTGCTCATCGTATCAAAGAAAACGATATTCTTGTCGCAATCGATGGGGAGTTGTTTCTGGGTGACAGTGAGACGCTAAAAGCTGCATTCGAGGATTATGATCCGACAATGCCTGATGATGTTGCTTGGCTTGTCACGTTCTGGCGTGATGGAGTATTCTTTAATCAGTGCTTCCACACGCCGCTTCGGGCTGAATTTGATTTTGTTACTCCAGAAGAAGCCCTCTTGATTAGTGAGGGTTTTGGGAAATTAGAGTTTGAGCCAATTGAAAATTACCAAAATTATGAAATTTTCCGCGATTTAAAGAGAAATGCAGCAATGCATTCAATGAAATATGATCCACTCGCATCTTATTTGCCTTTGTTGTGGCTGCTGAATAATCGGCTCTACTATCCAATGGTGGCAATTTCGATTGTCTATGGCGTAACGATCGTAACCCATAGTGCGCTGTTTGTATTGGGTTATATACTTGTAGGGCTTTATGTGAAAAAGGCGCAATTAAACCTTCTCCGTTCTTATCATTTGTTTGAAGATAAATTCTTTTGGTTTGTTATTGGTGCGGCTAGTGAAACCCAAGCCCGTGAAGCCTGCCGCAAATTAGACCCTGAGATCTTGTTTCCATTTGACAAAGCAGACGTCCCGCAAAGGCTCAATCGTATTCAGCGCAAAAAAGCACGCGAACGCCAGGCTGACACCTAACAGCTAAGTTTATTATTTGGGGCTGACCCAGATAACTACTTCAAGTGATACTTAACCCATTGTCTTAGCAATAATAACTGCCTTGAAGGATCACTTTTGTTAAAACGCCACTCACATTCCTTCAAATATAGACCGAATTAAGCCTTAGGAACACCATTGAGTTTTCGCATATGCCGCTTGGCTTGATTCCAGAAATTCTCGATGCCATTGATATGGTTGTGGCGGTCGGCTAATAGCTTAGAATGGTTGATGCGGAAGTGGTCGAAATCCAACACATCCAGCACGTTGTAACCTCTCCAGCAGTCTGAATATACGATGCTATCCGGCACAACCTTGCGCTTGATGATTGAGATCAGAGTGGCTCCTGAAGCATCCAGGATAATCTTGGTGTAAACCTTTCCACCCCTTTTTAATAAGCCAAATACAGGGATTTTGCTCGCAGCACCGCGCCCACGTTTTCCTTTCCGTCTGCCACCAAAGTAGCTTTCATCAACTTCAATTTCTTCGCCGAACATAGCTTCGCTTTCAGCTTCCAGTTCATAGGCGATAATTTCGCGCAGCCGGAGGAAATAAAAGGCTGCTGTCTTGCGGTTCACACCGCAAAGGCTGGCCGTAGTTCGCGCTGTCGATCCCGAAACAAAATGCTCCGTGAGCTGATCTTGTTTGTAGGGTCTTAGACGACTCTTTCTCATGCTTCCCATCATAACCTCTTCTTAGGTTATCTGGGTCAGCCCCTATTATTTTATGTTTATTGTGCGATTTCCACTAACAAAAAATGGCATTGTGACGTTTTCCTGATTGAGGAAGCGACTATGTTATCACAATTTATTAACGAGCTTCCTATTTGGGCCCTGCCACGAGAAACAGTGCGTGCACGCACAGTCCTGATGGGGAGCACACAACCCACGATGTCGCAAATTTATTCGATGAAGGTGGTTGCCGGAGCGGGATTGAACTTTGACCGAACCACATTGTTAGGATACACTGAACACGTGTAAAAGTGGTATTACTCAAAGTGAAGCAATTAAATGGGGCCAAAATTATTTGCAAAGCCTGAAAAACGATCCATCATTTCAACTTCAAAAATTAGAAAGATAAGTTCCATTCTTAATACTTTGTATCCTAATTGAAGCATTATCTTTCTGTATCAGACCCGTTCCAATGCTATGGCGATGCCCTGTCCGACACCAATACACATGGCGGCCAAAGCAAACTGACCTGAGCCCAATTTTAGTTCGATCGCAGCTGTACCAGTTATCCGGGCCCCAGACATTCCAAGTGGGTGGCCAAGTGCAATAGCACCACCATTTGGATTTACCTGCGCGCTATCATCAGCAATCCCTAACGCGCGCAACACTGCAAGACTCTGGCTGGCAAAAGCCTCATTAAGCTCCACAACGTCGAAGTCGGAGGTTTGTAGACCAAGGCGATGACATAGCCTCTGAGTTGCCGGAGCAGGTCCAAAACCCATGATACGGGGTGATACGCCAACACTCACTTCACCCAATATACGTGCTATCGGGGTCAGATTATTTTCCTTTACAGCAACGTCAAGCATGCTCGCCGCCGGCGCGCACCTAAACGACTTCATTGGCCAACTTCAGGCAGAGAACAACAGCGAGGACGACAAAGAAGATCTATTTGATCTACCTTTTGAGCAGCCGTTTGAGGAAAATGAATGACCAGTTGTATTGTTTATGTGGGGTATTCTTCAGATATGTCTCGAGACGCTTCAATTGAAGATCAGGTTAGGCTTTGCAATCAATATATCGCAGACCAAAAGTGGACTATTGCCAGTATATTTGAGGACCGTGCAATTAGCGGCGCATCTGCACTGCGCCCCGGATATCAAAGCCTGTTAGCTCTTGTGCGCCAAGGGGGTATTAATGTTGTTCTCGCTGAGGCACTTGATTGGCTGTCACGCGATCAGGAAGATATTGCCGCTTTATTCAAAATCGTTCGTTTTGCCGGAGCCAAGCTTGTTACTCTTGCAGAAGGTGAAGTCAGTGAACTTCATATTGGCCTCAAGGGCACTATGAATGCCTTGTTCTTAAAAGACTTGGCTCTCAAAACAAAACGCGGCCTACAGGAACGCATCGGCAAAGGTCGTAGCGCCGGGGGTAATGCATATGGCTATGATGTCGTTCGAGAGTATGGTCCTGACGGTCCAATCGACCGCGGAAGGCGGACAATAAACATTGATCAAGCCCGGGTTATTATGGAAATATTTACCCGGTATTTGCATGGTGAGTCACCACGGGCGATAGCCTATTATTTGAATGCACAAAAAACTTGTGGACCAAGAGGGCGGGACTGGACTGCTTCAACTCTTATTGGCAACCGCAAGCGTGGCACCGGCATCCTAAACAACGAACTTTATATTGGGAAACTTGTTTGGAATAGGCAAACTTTCATGAAAGATCCGGTCTCAGGTAAACGGCAGGCTCGGATGAATCCTCAGACGTCTTGGATAACTGAGAATGTGCCTGATTTACGAATTATAGAAGACGCAACGTGGTGCGATGTTCAGACTGTGCAGAAACTCCGATCTCGTCCCACAAGGCCGGGCAGGAAATTGGTGGATGGCGGATTGCGCAGACCAAAGCACTTATTCTCGGGGCTTTTGAAATGTGGCGCGTGTGGTGCTGGTTTTACATTGGTTAGTGGGATTTACTATGGATGTGCTGCCCGAAAGAACAAAGACACCTGCAGCAACAGTGGACGCATCACAATAGATCGATTAGAAAATGCTGTTCTTGGTGCCGTACAATCGCAGCTGATGACGCCAGAACTCACAAAAGTATTTATCGCAGAATATAGCAGTGCTTTATCTGGTCTTCGCCAAGAAGCAGTCCGCTCCAAGACAGAACAATTACAAAAAAAGGAAAAACTGAAGGTCGCGATTAATAATATCGTCGACGTTGTGGCATCGGGACACGCTTCTGCGGCTTTATTAACAAAACTGACAGCATTTGAAGAAGACCTAGAAGCCCTCGAAAAAGCTCTCAAGCCGCAGGAATCAGCACCTTTATACTTTCACCCAAACTTGGCTAAGCACTATGAGAGACTGGTGTATGATTTGCGGGCTCTTCTGAATAAGCCTGATTGTAAACAAGAGGCGGTCACAGCTCTCCGAAAGTTCATAAATCGAA
>Ga0206130_10000098_pt1 | contig 140247 bp, 128 predicted proteins | sample Helgoland_Spring_9_FD_148637 | JGI IMG/M metagenome (GOLD analysis project Ga0206130, IMG submission 148637) | Pelagic subsurface seawater microbial communities from Kabeltonne, Helgoland, North Sea - Helgoland_Spring_Bloom_20160512_1 | ecosystem: Environmental > Aquatic > Marine > Epipelagic...
ATTGGCACCCCTATTGGCACCCCTATTGGCACCCCTATTGGCACCCCTATTGGCACCCCTATTGGCACCCCTATTGGTACCCCTATTGGTACCCCTATTGGTACCCCTATTGGTACCCCCAAGACCCTCTTAAAACCCAAGCTCCTTGATTCTAGTGGGCTGTAGGGTAAATATCGCGAAAGAGGTAGAAGTCTAACCTTTAAGACTGCTCGAGGCTAAGGCCAATAAAAACAATACGTTAAATTACCATTGATTGACGCAACGCGACTCCGCGAGACACAATGGAAGTTCAATTGGGCACGTCAATGGTCACCTCAATGGTCACCTCAATGCCAGTATCATTAAGTCAAATTCAGATTTCGATAAACGATTTGGCGAACAAGGTCAGGCACTCATCGGCTTATGTACTTTCACCCTGGTAGCGTTTAACCACTGCGGGCCTCTCGCCGTCGCTGCTTCTAAATGTTGAAACCAATAAAAAAAAAGTCTAACTTGTCCTAAATTGAAACCTCAGGGTGACCTCGATGCAAGGCGCGCGTTTTTCAAAAACCTCTTTAATGTGGATTGGAGCCTGCGCGTTAGTTATTGCAGCAGTGGGTGCCACAATCTTGAGCACAGACGATGCTCACATAGAAAAGCATAGTATTAGCGGTACTATAGCCCCCGCAGAGAGATTTTTCGTGGATCAAGTTGGTCAAAACGAAGTCATTACAACGGATAAATCTGACGAGTCATCAGACGTTACGTTACAACGCACGCTAGAATCCACAATGCAGGCCACTAAGAGTAATTCGTTACATAGCGAAAACGCAGGTAATTGCGCGGCGTGTCATTAAATCTATATATCGACGGGTAATCATCGGTGAACCACGATTTTCGCGGCTCATTAACTGGTTCTGTTTGATGCCCGTGTGTCGCTTAGCTTGAAACCCACCGAATCATGCAAAGTTAGTCTGTGAGGCCTCACAGCGTTATATCTGGAATTTATTTTCAGACTTTCAGGTGTAATTCAGATGAAGATACAAGTCCTTGTTATATAAGGGCTGTTATATAAGGGCTGTTATATAAGGGCTGTGGAGGGTGTTTCGATCCCAAATAAGGGATTGTCAGTTTCAAACGCGGTTATAAAGCGTTTTCACGCTTAAACTCCTGCTGCGGGGGCAGACTCTGATTCGGTGAACGCCTGAGTCTCAGTATAAGCCGTGGTTATTTTGGCCTGATATTTAGCCCACTCATTTCTTTGCTTCTGTTCACGTTGCTTTTGTTCAGCGTCTATCAGGTCTGAGAGGTCGAAGTTAATCGAATCGGGGGGAAGGTTCAGATTCTTTGTAAGGGGTTGAGGAATGTTTTTGGCAACTGCGGAGGAAGCGAAAGCCATCAGCAGTACAAGATGAATTGCCGCTGTCAGTAACCTTTCCATAGCACTGCTCCACTAGAGGATTAAGTGTCTCTTGAATGCGATGGCCTCGGGAACTGGTCTTCAAGCGCCAAAACCTAGTCATAAAAAAACCCCGCCGAAACGAGGTTTAGTGGCCGAAAAGACTTGCTTGCCATGGATTGCTATCAGGCTCGACCGAGCAGCTCGATTGTCTCAGGTGAGGTTGTTTGAGGTTGTTTGAGGATGTAGGAAATGGATTAACCTTGTGTAAGCATTCACCTGGAGGATCTCCTGTAAGCGCCTACATGACCTGTTCTCGAACAGTTTGGAAACCGTTGCTTACCGCTCTTGCTTTGCTTTCTGAAGGATGCGCCTCGAGCATTTTTAATCACTCAGACTAGTTTTTGTAATGTGGTCAGAGTCTCGAATCTGTGTAGGACATTCGCCATGTGTTTATTGATGTTGTTGGTTCTGATGTTGCCGGCACTGCGTTTTGGTTCTGAGGAAGATAAGCGGTTTTTTGAAGCGCAGCAGGTGTTAGCCGAGCAGGGAAATGCTAATGGGCAGAACAACCTTGGTTTGATGTACGACTATGGCGGAGGTGTTCCCAAAGACGACAAGTAAGCCGTGAAGTGGTATCGGCATGTTGCTAATTAGCAAGAGTTTTTGTTGGCAGGGGTGATAGTGAAGTTAATATTATAGATAATTAAGGCGCATATTTATTACGTACGCATACGCGCGCGCGACTTAGCAAAGGAGTAGTGCTGCCTCTTAGGAAATTAAAGATTGATAAATTTAGTTTAATTATTGTCATAGTCCCAGTGCTTTGCATGCACATAGCAGCGCGGTACGAAATATTCTGTTCCTAGGGATTCGACCTGGCACTTGGCCCTGTCTCCCATGATTTGTTACTTCACATGGCCTAGATTAGTCAATTCAACCACCTGCTGGTCGCTGAAACCGATCTCTCTTAAAATCTCACCGGTATGTTCACCCTGTTTGGGGGCAGGAATCAGCTCAAGCTCGATACCTAGATAATGAGCTGCTGGTCGTGGATGCCGAACTTTTCCGGCGATGGGGTGTTCCGATTCAGTCAACATACCTGTCGCCTCTATGTGAGGATCAGTATGAACAAGATGGGGATCCATCACTGGCGCGACTGGTACTTCCGCACTCTGGAGCCGATCGACCACCTGCGCGACCTGGTAGGGCTTTACCATCTGGTCAATAGTATCCATCCACTCTTTGTTGTGTTCGCCTCGACCGACCGAGGTGTGATAACGCTGGTCATCATAGGCCTCTGGTTGTAGTTCATCGCACATAGCTTGCCAGTGCTTGTCTGTTCCAGGAGCGATTGCAACCAGGCCGTCAGTGCAACCATACAATCGATAGGCGTTGAGCACGTTTGGTAAATGCTGCACGTCGTCATCCAATAACGTGCAATCCATCATCACATCGCTCCATACGAACGCAAGATTAGATTCAATCATATTAGTCTGCACAAGACTGCCTTTGCCGGATCGTTCTCGATGGATTACCGCAGCGAGGATTGCCTGTGCATTCGCGTAAGCTCCAACCTTATCCGCCACCATACCTCGAATCAGCGTAGGTTGACCGTCGCTCTTTTGCATGCCGGCCCAGCCAGAGAGGCCTTGGATTAGTGGATCATACACAGGGCGATCCGCGTACGGTCCTTCCGGTCCAAACCCGGAGGAAGCGCAATAGATGATTTTTGGGTTACGCGCTTTTACTGTGTCGTAACCAAAGCCCAATCGATCCATCACGCCAAAGCGGTAGCCTTCGACAAATATGTCAGTCGTATCCAGAAGCGACCACAGCACTTCCTTTCCCTTATCAGACTTGAGGTCAATAGCGATCGAACGCTTGCCCCAGTTTGCGTTTACGAACCAGCCACTTATCCCATTCTTCTTACTACCAAAGTAACGAAGGCCATCACCTGCGCCGGTATCCTCTACTTTGATTACCTCGGCGCCGTAGCCCGCCAGAATATGTGTCGCTGCAGGAACGGCAATCATCTGCCCTAGTTCAAGAACACGCATGCCTGAAAGTGGCCCCTCATTGTGAGCGATCTTGTTTGCATCACTGTTCATTCCACCATCTCCTTCTAGCCATGACCAATATTACAATAGTGCCCACGTGGTTGTGTAAGACCAAGGCTAGAACATGCTCATAAACACTCGATAATTTGGCTTGTCGCTGTCACAGCACCTCACTTGACCTGTTAACGTCCGATCCTGAAATCCGTCCTGGCACTTGGACCTGTCCCCTAAGAATCCTTACGCTTGTTGTCGCGGTGACGCTGGACTCGCTCTCGGTTTAGTCATACCACAGATGATGTGACGAGTTTTGTTTCGTGCCAGTGCCTAGCCTATGCTTAGCAGCGGTTAGGTAAGTATAGAATAGTAGGTGGCCGTCAAAGAGCAGTCAAACAAGGTGTGATTATGCTGTAACTTACTGATTTAACTGGATAAATATGGCGGAAGAGGTAGGAGTCGAACCCACCAGCCACTTTAACAGCAGCTCAACGGCTTTGAAGGCCGGGCACACCACCGGGTGCAACGCTCTTCCGCTGACTATAGTATCAAAAAAAGAGCGTTGATCGGTGGACCAATAACGACTTTATCGATGCCGATAAGGTGGCGCTATTCGATGCCGCGTTTTTTTAATTCGTCTGGCATTCGTTTTGAGTCTGCTTCCAGCGCTGGGCCACGTTCGTCATCTTTTAGTTGCCCCATGGTATCTGCCGCCATTTTGTCGCTGTCCAGGGTAATCCATTTCTCTGGTACGATTTCGATGATCACCCTAAGCGGGGAATCGAGTCTTTCCTCAAATGCTGCAGCACCAGCTTCCTGTTCGGGTGTTAGCGTGCCGTTCGCACCAGCAGAGCCATAAGGCCCGCGGGCAAGGGCGGGGTAGAACCAGGTTTTAGTTTCTTCATCGTCGTGGATGATTGCGCGACCTTTGATCGTGATGGCGCCATTGGGGCCGTCTGGCGCCGCGATGCCGCTGACAACCAATGAACAGCGGGGGTCGCGTCGGATGGCAGACACCCGGTGGCGATGAACACCGCAGGTAATCCACCCTCGGCCATCGCGCCAGACGAATGCATGGATTACGCCTACCGCCCAGCCGTCTCTGGTTGTCCAGTTAAATACACACTCTCGCGCCTTGGTTAGGAGTTCCTCTCGCTTTTCATCAGAGAAGGGATAGATCGATACTTGTTCGTGATCTGTGCCTGACATGACTGCTCCAGTTTATGGTTGAGCAGTCATCCTACACCAGTTATTCAGGGTCAGTCGATTTCCAGACACACTGTTTAATTCGCTTCAAGCGCTTCCCACTGCTCCATCAAGGCCATAATGCGGGTTTCAAGTTCTGCAGCTTTGTCGTAAGTCGCTGTTTGTTGCTCTAGTGACTGGTCAAAGAAGTTGGATTCTCCCATCTTTTGATTCACCCGTGCTAACTCCAACTCGGACTTTTCTATCCCAGTGGTGAGTTTGTCCAGTTCCCGAAGTCGTTTCTGGTCGGTCGCTTTTTGCTTTTTTCGGTCCTGATGATTGCCCATCTGTGTTGTAGCTTTATTACTACCGCGGTTACTGTTTGGTTTGGGGTTAGAACCCTTTACCCAGTCCGAATAACCGCCAACGTGTTCCTGGACCTTCCCTTCACCTTCAAACACCAGAAGACTAGAAACAACATTGTCCATAAAGGTTCGGTCATGGCTCACCAAAAGCACAGTGCCGGTGTACTCAACGAGCAGTTCTTCCAGTAGTTCAAGGGTTTCAATGTCCAGGTCGTTAGTGGGCTCATCCAGCACAAGGAAGTTAGTTGGCAGGGCAAATAACTTGGCCAGCAACAGGCGGTTCTGTTCCCCGCCAGACAAGGTGCGGATAGGGGCGCGCGCCTGATCCGGGTTAAATAGAAAATTCTGAAGGTAAGAAACGACATGGGTATCTTTACCATTGACGGTAATGAAGTCTCTGCCCTCGGCGATATAATCGTGGACGCTTCTCTCCTGGTCGAGTTGTTCACGAATCTGATCAAAATAGGCGACCAGTAGCTTGCTGCCGGTTTTCAGCTCACCCGTATCTGGTAATAATTCCTCCAGCAGGATTTTCAGCAAGGTCGATTTGCCGCAACCATTTGGGCCAAGTATGCCTATTCGGTCGCCTCGCTGTATGATCAGATCCAGGTCTTTTATGATCAGTTTGCTATCGAGCGATTTTCCAATGCCTATGGCCTCTTTAACGATTTTGCCGGAACTGGTGCCGCTATCAACCTGCAGTTTTAGATCTTTGGTAGATATGCGCTTGCCGCGTTCTTCTCTTAACGCCTCTAGTGCCCGCACACGACCTTCGTTTCTGGTACGTCTGGCTTTAATACCCTGGCGAATCCAGGTTTCTTCTATTTTCAGCTTGTCGTCGAATTGTTTGTTGTGCTCGGATTCTGTTTCTCGTGCTTTCTCGCGTCGTTCAATGAACGTTGTGTAGTCGCAGTTATATCGGGTGACGCTACCCCGGTCTATTTCAACAATCGCTGTGGCAACTGACTGCATCAATTGGCGATCGTGACTAACGAACAAAATGGTACCCTGAAAGTCCAGTATTAGTGATTCCAGCCACTGGATCCCTTCAAGGTCCAGGTGGTTCGTCGGCTCGTCCAGAATCCAGACATCGGGCTCCAGCACCAGTGATTGCGCAATCGCAACTCTTTTTAACCAGCCACCCGACAGGCTAGATAAATGTGCCGCTGGGTCAAGTTTTAGCCGATGTAGCGTCGCCTCAATACGATGGCTGATATTCCAGCCATCGCCGTGGTCAAGTGCGCTTTGGAGTTGTGATAAGCGATTTGTTTCCAGCTCACTGCCAGTCATATGCTCAGTTAGGTGATGATACTCGGCTAATTGCTTGCCCAGTTTATCAAACACGCCTGATACCGAATCAAAGACGGTCATGTCAGTGCGTTCGGGCAAATTTTGGCTCAGGGTGACGAACTTAAGGTGGCCTGCCCGCCAAAGGTTACCGTCATCCTCGTTTACTGCTCCACTGATGATACCTAGCAGGGTTGACTTGCCAGCGCCATTTCTGCCGGTGAATGCAATCCGTTCTCCACTTTCTATCGACAGTTCAATTTTGTTCAGTATCTGGTCAGTACCGAAGGCTAGGGACAGGTTTGTTAGGGTGGCTATTGGCATGGCGCGCGAGTTTAGCACGGGATTTGAAGAACTGGGCCGATCCTTGCGTAACAATAACAATAATAATGAGTTGCAGAATCCTCATGCCCACCAAAGCTCTTTGGGTATCTTGGTTTGGCGCTTTCAGAAGACCAGGATTACGGCCTGGCAGCGAGAAGATCACCTTTATCAACCAGTCTGCCGGTCACCTCCCTGCGACTCCCGATTTAGCGAAAAGGGTACTTGGGTCTTCGCTCACGACCTGCTTTCAAATCGGTTCATCTCGGTATTTTTTACGACTGACTTAGCCGGGAAAACTGTTCCATTCATGGTGATATAGACACCGTGTTGCATAGTCTGCACGGCGGCGATTGCCATTCCTACGTTAAACATAGCATCTGTGATCGCAAACCTTGCGGGTGCCAGCGATCCAGTCATGACGATAGTTTTACCCTTTATATCAGATAGGTAACTCGCGGTGTCGGTCATGGTATCTGTACCATGAGTCACAATAACCAGGGTGGATAGGTCTCCTGAAATCGCTGTGTGTATGGCTCTACGGTCTGTATCATCAAGATCCAGGCTGTCTTTTTGTCGTACTTCAACGATACGGTACGGGTGCGTGACCTGTGCTTCACGGAGCAACCCACCAATAATTGTCTGGCCTACCTGATAGTCACTTTTTTGATCGAAATAGACTTTGTCGATAGTTCCGCCGGTGGTCACAATAAGAATCTCTTCCAACTTTTTGCGCAACATTTTTCTAGATAAACCTCGTAAGATGTTGAAAATATTAGAGTAGTACTTTTTCAGAGACAGCGTTGATATCCTTCAGGCCGCAAAAGGCCATGGTGAGATCAAGTTCGTTCGCAAGCAACTCCAGGCAGCGGGTCACGCCTGCTTCGCCATTCGCGCCAAGTCCGTACTGATAGGCCCGGCCAATCAAGGTAGCGTCTGCACCCAGAGCCAATGCCTTAAATATGTCCTGGCCCGAACGAATGCCACCATCCATCCATATTTCCACCGTTCCCCCGATGGCATTAGCAATGCCAGGTAATACATCAAGTGTGGCGGGTGCACCGTCTAGTTGGCGGCCCCCATGGTTTGAGATAACAACCGCATCTGCGCCTGACGCTGCGGCCAAGACTGCGTCCTCCTCACACATGATCCCCTTAATAATCAGGGGGCCGTTCCACAGGTCCTTGACCCACTTTACGTCGTCCCAGGTCAGAGTAGGGTCAAGCTGTTCTGCGGACCATTGTGCTAGTGTGGTCAGTTGTTCGACGCCGTTTGCATGACCGACAACGTTGCCAAATGAACGGCGTTTTGACCCTAGCATTCTCAGGCACCACGCTGGGTGCATCCCTATGTTTAAAAGACTCGACAGGGTTATTTTTGGCGGCACCGATAAGCCGTTTTTAATGTCCTTGTGGCGTTGCCCCATAATCTGCAAGTCGACAGTCAACACCAAAGCAGAACAACCGGCCGATTTTGCACGTTCAATCAGTCGGCGTATAAAATCGCGATCCTTCATCATATAGAGCTGGAACCAAAATGGTTTTGATACAGATTCTGCAACGTCTTCAATAGAGCAGATACTCATGGTCGATAGGCAAAAGGGTACGCCAAATTTTTCTGCGGCTTTAGCGGACTGGATTTCGCCATTTACCCACTGCATGCCAGTCAGTCCGACAGGGGCAAGAGCAGTTGGCATTGCGACTTCTTCTCCTAGCATGGTCGTCGTTAGACTTCGGTTGGCCATGTCGACAAGAACCCGCTGTTTGAATTTATGGCGGCTGAATGCGCTTTGATTATCTCGATAGGTTGATTCTGACCATGAGCCAGAATTGACATAATCGTAGAACATACGCGGTACACGACGTTTATGTTCTTCTTGCAAGTCATCTATGCAGGTAATGGGTTTCATCGGTGTTCCGGTAGCTTGTTTTTATAAGGGCTTCTATAGGCAGCGAGGGCTATTTCCCTGTCAATAATTGATTTCTAACGAACCCGATCCCTGTGATGCGTTCGATGGGTTAAAACACGTACTTTTAAACGAGTTTCAGCTTGCTGAAAAGTGATATATCTTGATGGCCCGTTCGGGAAACTTGTCAGGAAACTCCTCCGACCCTGGCATCATCGTCCTGAACCGGCATTGCGGTGCATGTCGCGCAAACTGGTTAATCAAGAAGTCGTCCGTCAGGTAAGGGCTGTTGACAGTAGCAATAACGTCAGCTTTACCAGCCGAAAGTGATTTTAGTTTCTTGAGGACGGTTCCGTAGTTCCTTTCTACGTCAAAGCTGCCTTTCTGTCGAGTTGGAGGGTCTATGATGATGGTGTCATACGGGCCAAAGTGTTTGATCTTGCCCCAGGAACGGAACAGATTATTGGGCACTGCTTTAACCAATCGTGGATCTTGATTGTTTAAAGCATGGTTACGCGATCCCCAATTGATACTCGGTTTACTCATGTCGACATTAACAACCTGGCGGGCACCTGCCGCAAGTGCCGCAACAGATAGTGAGCAAGTGTAGGCAAACAGGTTGAGAACGTTCTTACCCTTCGAACTCTGCGAAAGCCAGCGGCGTAGCGGGCGCATGTCTAAAAAGAGTCCGGCATTCTGATTGACGCCAGGTTGAACCTCATATTTCAGTCCGTTTTCCTCCACGATGCAGTGGTTGATTGGGTTCCTGTAAAGACATTGTGTCGGCGTACCCCTGCGCTTGCGGTACTGGAGCATTACGGACTCAATTTGCGAGTGGGTATCGTGCTGAATAATTGCATTGGTGAGTTTTTCGGTATCGTCGATCTCTTCGTAGGTCGTGATGAGAACAACGGGCGAATACCAATCAACAGAAAGGTGTTCAAGCCCTTCAAAAAGCTGCCCGCGACCGTGAAAAATCCTGTGTGCTTCGGGTTGAGCCGAGGAGAAAAAGTCAGCAGCGGACTGGGAAAGAGACTGGTACAAGATGCGCTTATCTAAAAGAAACTGGGGTAAGTTTGGCACACGCCAGGTGCAATAGCACAACACGTTGTTCGGCCACGATTGGCTTTTGTTTCGATGACAGTGCGCTGTGTAATGGTTCTGCGACCCAAGGTTATGTTAGCCGTGTGCCGGCAGGCTGCGGCACACAGCCACCATTCTTGTTGTCTGCGGGGGGCGACGATGTCATGTATGCTTAGTATCAAAGTAATAACCTATGCTCGTATTCGCGAGGATAGCATATGCGATAGCGAGGTAGATTAATTGTGTCTATGGATATTGGAATATGTGTGCCAAGCCATGTGGGTGATATAGGTTACGTTGTTCGAGCAGAAGAGCTTGGCTACAGCCATGCCTGGCTGGCTGATAGCCAGATGATTTGGTCAGACTGCTATGCGGCACTCGCGCTAGCTGCAGACCGAACTTCAACGATCAAACTGGGCACGGGTGTAGCGATTACGGGTACCAGGCCAGCGGCGGTCAACGCTGCAGGCATTGCGACCATTAATGCGATTGCGCCGGGGCGGACATTTTTTGGCGTAGGCGCGGGAAACACGGCCATGCGAATCATGGGGCTGCCGCCGCACCGAATTAAGCAGTTTGAATCGTATCTGCAAGAATTAAAGCCACTTTTGCGGGGAGAAGAGGCCATGATGTCGGCGGGTGAAACTGAAATACCCATCCGACATGTGATGCCGGACAAAGGGTTTGTTAATTTCGAAGACACTATCCCTATGTATGTCTCTGGTTTTGGACCCAGGTCGTTGGCGCTGGCCGGTCAATACGGTGATGGGGCAGTGATGGCTTTTCCAGGCAGTGCGGCGATGATGGAAAACATTTGGGCCATGTTGGAGAAGGATGCGCCTGCAGAATTTAGTCGTGACAGTTTTTACACCACGGCACTGACTGCGATGATTGTTAAGGAAGAGGGTGAGGCGATCGATTCCCCTCGAATCAAGCATGAATGCGGTGCCATGGCGATGGCGTCGTTACATTATGCCTACGACCAATGGAGAAATTTTGGTTATCAGCCGCCTAATGCTGTGGCGAGTGTCTGGGAAGATTATACAAAACTGCTGTCAGCTTTTCCTGAAGAGCGCAGGCACCAGCGAATTCACCTCGGTCACAACTGCTGGGTAATTCCCGAAGAGCAGCAGTTTTTGACCAAAGAGTTGTTGCAGGCCACCTGTTTGATTGGCACACAGGAAGAGTTGATCGAAAAGCTTCGCGCATTAAATGAGGCAGGTCTTAATCAGGTAATGAACCTGCCTTCATTCGATCCCCGTTTTGATGTACTTGAGACGATTGCGAAAAAGATTATTCCCTTTGTCTAAGGTACTAAAGTACGAGCCTAGGGTACGAGTCTAAGGTACGAGTTCAAGGTTCTGGACACGTAAAACGGGCTCGATGTCTGACAGGGCGTTTATCGTCCGCCTTGGGCATCATCGATTTTAATATAAGTACCGGTTACAAACTCAGAGGCCGGAGATAGAAAGTAGAGTAGCGTGGAATCCATTTGCGCTGGATCCCCAATACGCTTGCGCGGGAAGTGTTGGGCGATATCGCCCATCCGCGCCAACATGCCATCCATCATTTCCGATGAAAATGCGCCCGGTGCAATGGCATTAACGTTAATATTGTTCCTTGCCCACTCAACCGCCAGCACCTCGGTCATCCGTATGATCGCCGATTTTGTTACAGAGTAAAGTGCTGCGCCGTTTCCGCTGTAGTTGAACCCACCGACAGATGAAATGTTGATCATGCGTCCCGGCTGCTTTGCAGCGATCAGCCTGCGAGCGACTTCACACGATAGTTTAAAGGGGCCAACCAGGTTGGTATCGAACATTGAATCAATGAATTCATTGCTCATTTTGTGCGCTCGTTGGGCATCCGGGATTCCCGCGTTATTGATTAGGATGTCGACCAGGCCAAGCGTGGACTCTGCTTTGTCGACAACCTGAGCGATTTCTTCGGCGTTAGTAATATCAAAAGGGATAGGCTCGCAGATACCACCTGATGCGCGTATCTCTTTCGCCAGTTCTTCCAGTTTTTCAACCCGGCGCCCAGTTATCGCGACCTTGGCGCCGCAGGCTGCCAAAACGATAGCAAAGCGCCTGCCAAGGCCTGAAGTTGTGCCAGTGACCAGGGCAACTTGCCCGGTTAAGTCGTGTGAAACATTCGGCATTGGAAAATTGCTCATGAGTGTCCTTTGGAGTTTCAGTTATAAATTAGATTACAAGGTTTGCTAGACCTGGAACTTCACAGAAGAATTCCGATTCAACTTTAATACTGGACGCTGAGTTCTTGTGAGGACCTGCGCACCAGGATGGCATAACCATTGAGTAGAGCCCGCTTCCACCGGACATTAATATCAGCAGTTGTTCTGGGCCTTTAAAGGCATTGCGATTACCGGAGTCCTTACGTGCGAACCCCGGAGCAAGTTTGTTGATCGCTGTCTCAGCGATGGTCGAGCGTTGGTGAATTTCTTCAGCAATATCCTGCCGGGTCAATCCTGCCTTGCGTAACACTTCGGCATGTTCGGGATTTAGCACGATAGTCGCGCTACCCCCGGTCAGTATCGCGTTGTTAGTGGCAGCATTGGCGATGCCAATGGCCAGCATGTCCAACAATGACTTATAACCGTTCGGGTCGTCGCCGTCACCGCTATAAAGCACAGAGTGGGGGGCTTCTGCGCCTATGACGGTTACAACACTGTCGTCGGGGTCGAAACCCAAGTCCACGTGCATAGGTGGAAAGGGACTGTTCTCCTCGTCTTCTGCCAGGCAAAAAGTGAATTTTCCAGGGTGACCCAGCAGGGCCATGTCAGAAGTTCCTGGGCGGCCACCGCCAATATTGATCATTGTTAGTCTTAGTGCGCGGCCAATGGAAGCGTTGGCCCGGTGGCCGGGTCCCAAAGCACCGTAGCTGGATGAGATGGGTCCACAGGTGTGTCTGGCAGGACCATTCACAATGATCAGTGGCGCTGTGCAATGTGTTGTCGCCTGCATTTCAGTTAGGTCAAATGCCGGATCAATGACGGCTTTTACCGCCGCCAGTACAACCGGCATATAGTCCGGCAGACAACCGGCCATTACGGCGGCAACGGCGACTTTTTCTATCGTTGCGATGCCATGGCCCGGTCCCATCGTGCCCAGAACCATATCCGCTTCAAGTCCAGACGCAAGCACCATTCGACTGACTCGCGCTGGCGTTGGGATAATCACGGGTAAGCCATCGGTGAATCCTCTGGTGTGCAGGTCTTCCAATGCCGCTGACTCGTCTGAAGCTGTTAACAAATCAGCCATTGTGCGCCTCTAATGCCTTAATCACTGCTGGCGCCACTTCCGCGGCGATTTTTTTCATGTTTTTCACGCCCGTGCCGGCAACCGGATGCGGTAGTCGTACTCTTGGAACGTCTGGCATGCCAAGTGACTCAGCAACGAAGTCGCCCTGAGGCCAGAACTCGTCTGTCACAAGTGCTACAGCAGGGATTCCCAATTTTGCAATATTTATTCCGTCACGCACGGTGCCGGTTGTGCAGGATCCTCAATGCCCGTAGGCAGCGACCACGGCATGACATTCATTGGTGATATTACCCAGTAGTTTATCGTCCGCGGGTACTGATGCATTGCCTTTATTGTAGGAATGAACCTCAATACCGGGTTCAAGCTCCTGCATTGCTTCTTCTAGTGCGTGCAGAAAGTTCTCAGAGTCGGGGAAACCATTCGCCAGGAACCCGACGTTAATTGAGTTGGCGCCCTGGATGACAGCAGACAAAGTGTAGGGTGTCACTTCGATACCGACAGACCCTTCAGGATTATGATATTCGATCATTTTTTATCTCGACGTTGGTTGTTGGAATGGAAACAATGAACCAGTATAGCTTTATCCTTGATTTGAACCCAAACCTCGTTTGAGTGGGACGTGCTCCCTGTTATCCTACCTCGATTTCTTTTTCAGTTAACAAATTGTGAGGGTCAGCGTGAACAAAATTATCACAGGTTTTGCAGTACTTCTAGTTGCTGCGGTTGCAGGGTCGGGTTACTACCTGATTCAAAATCTGGACGGGATTGTTAAAAACATGATCGAAGAGGTCGGTACCGAGGTTACAAATACCCGGGTCCAGGTAAGGGAAGTTAAGGTCAGCCTGAGTGAAGGCAAGGCAACGCTGAGCGGTTTGACGGTGGCCAACCCTCCCGGATTCTCATCCGAACCACTCTTTACGCTGGACCAGATTTCGGTGACGATCGACATCGCTAGCCTTACCGGGCCGGTCTACCTTATTGACGACATCAGTGTTGCCGGTGTTCATGTTCTGGCAGAACAAAAAGGCCCTACAACCAATATACAAAAACTGATGGACGGTATGCCGGAATCTGATGATCCAGCTAACGCCGGCGATACCGGTAACCGTGACGCTGATATTCAACTCGCCATTAAGCAGATCGATTTTTCGAATGCCACGATGGAGTTGCGCAGTGAGCAGATTGAAACGCAGTCGGTTGAACTGAAAAACTTACAGCTCAGAGATATTGGCACACTCGAAAACGGTTTAACCCCTGAAGAAGTCGGCGAGAAGATTGCCGCTCAGTTGATGGGCAAGATCAAGGCGGCGCTGAAAACTGCAGCGAGTAAATATTTGCGCAAAGAAGCAGAAGCTGCCCTTAAGGCTAAACTGGGATCTTTGTTTGGCAGAGATAAGGACTGAGCCTGCAGAGGGGCGCTATATGCCCCTGAAATCGGGATCTCGTTTGCCTAGAAAGGCTTTAATCGCTTCCCGGTTGGCGGCGCCTCCGGCAAGATTTGCAAGGCCTACGCCTTCTGCATATACAGCAGATTTCATGGCCTCAATGTGCGGCGCTACCAGTAGCTTTTTGGTTTGTATGAGTGACGCCAAGGGTAGGGCTGCCAGTTTTTCGGCTTTCTCGTAAACAATCTGCATAAGGTTTTCGTCCGGTATCACTTCCAGCGCAAGGCCCATGTCCAGGCACTCCCTGGCTGTGAACCACTCTCCGGATAATAGTGCCCAGGATGCCTTCTGGTGTCCTAGCAAACGGCTGAAGGTATAGGTGCTAGCAGCTTCGGCAGTGAGTCCAAGAGATGAAAACGGTGCCCGGAACTTTGCGCTTTCTGCCATGAACACCAAATCAGCTACGCCGTGAATGGTCATGCCAATGCCCACCCCTAAGCCGTTCGCCGCAGTAATAAATGGTTTAGGGAAATCGATCATAGAATGCATTAATGCCCGCAGGTCCTTCTTTGAAGGGTCCGGCGGCGTGCCCATGGATTTTAAGTCTGCTCCCGCTGAAAAAGCTCGCCCGGCACCGGTTAGGACAAGCACACGAACGGCGTCGTCAATCGCTGCATCCAGAAAAGAGTGACAAAGTTCATCCATCATATCTGCGTTAAATGAATTCAGTGACTCGGGACGATTCATCGTCACCGTCCTGACCCCGTTTTTAGTGGTAACCGTTAATGCAGTCATGACTGTTTACTCGCGTTTAAGTCTGTTTCCAAGTGCCTTGAGGCCTGAAAGTAGTAGTAGAAGCTCAACAAATAAACGAAGTTGCACGCAAGTAACGCCATTTGCAAGGATTCGACATCGTTCATCTGCATGCTGGATTGCAGCAGATCGCTGATGATGCCGACGGTGGTTGGACCGAATACCAGTCCGATAATGTTAATGATAAACAACAACAGGGCGGACGCTGCGGCGCGCATTGCCAGCGGAGCCAGTGATTGAGTCATCGCAAAGGTTGGTCCTGTGTAAAGGTTTACCAGGAATGCCGGGATCGTGTAAATGGCGAGTACCAGATAAAGATCATCAACCAGAAAAACAGCTGCGCCTGCAGGTACTGCGATCAGGAAGCCGTAAGCGGGCACCAGCATGTAGTATTTAATGTTTTTTGCGCCAAGTTTGTCTCCGATCACACCGCTTAAAAGTGTTCCAATACCACCAAAGAAACCAAGGATAAGGCCCAACGCGGTGCCAACTTCACCGATACTCAGGTCGTGAGCGCGCACCAGGAAAGAGGGCATCCAAGCAATGGCGCCGTACCCTACAAACGCCTGGGTACCAGCGCCGAGTGCGATGTACTTGAACGATTTGAAACCCCACATGGTTTTCACGACAGTTTTAAATGGGACGACTGTGGTGTTCGCCTGCTTTTCCTCTGAGTACCCGCGGGGCGGTTCCTTTACCGTTAGTTTAAGGATGATCGCCAAAATGATGCCCGGCACGCCGACCAGGAAAAAGGCCTGTCGCCAGCCGAATATTTCACCAATCCATCCGCCGGCCAGGTTACCAAAGAGGATCCCTATGGGAACGCCAAGGGCATAAATGCCGAGAGCCGTCGCGCGTTTACCGGGTGCAAAGTAGTCTGCTAGCAATGAGTGCGACGGTGGACTGCCGCCGGCTTCACCGATGCCAACGCCGATTCGGGCGATCAGCAACTGCACAAAGTTGGTTGCAAGGCCCGACAAAGCGGTCATCAATGACCAGATTGTTAGACAAATTGAGATAATGTTTACCCGCGAGTACCGGTCCGCTAGCCTGGCGATGGGAATGCCCAGCGTGGCGTAGAAAATACCGAACGCTACCCCGCTGAGCGCACCTATCTGGGTATCTGACAGTTGCAGGTCGTCCTTAATGGCCGGCGCGAGTATGGCGAGAATCTGTCGATCAATAAAATTAAAAACGTAGACGACAACCAAGACCCCCAGCACATAACGTGTGTAGGTATTCGTATATAATGGTTTTTTCAAGACAGTTCCTTATCTAGTGCTTCTTGCAGTGCAGCAGACCGCTGCGCTATTACCGGTTTAACGTTTGATGACCTAACGCACAGGTTTTTAACGCAGATCTTCTAAATGCTGCACACTGTGTATCCAGAATCGAGGTTTTTGGACAGAAGTTAACTAACCGGGCAGTCCTTCAAAACTTGGAACGTCACCAGGAATATGGTGAAAGGATTGGGAATCCCTTGTAAATATAGCGACCGTAGGGGTGAAAATCGTAGGGTCATCCAGCGTGCCAACTTTAAGTACCATCGCGCCAGGCGCACCTGGAGCCTTGGTTCCTATCGCTGTCCCGCAATTGGGGCAGAAGAATCGTGTTACGGGGTTATCCAGGTCCGGGCGACTAAAGCCTGAGGGTTCGCCCTTGACGTAGCTAAATGTCGCCTCTGGGACCATAACGAAGACGTTGGGATTTCCGCCCGTAATATACTGACACTCGCGACAATGACATTGCATCTGCGCCGCGATGTCGCCTTCAAAGGTATATCTGATCTGGCCACAATAACATCCACCGTCTATGTTCATTAGCTGCATCCTTTAAGAGACCTCCATGGAATCACAATGCTGTTGGATAGACAACCGAACAATAAAATGGCAGTTCGCTGAACGCCTGTGACGATTTAGTTGCTAAGAACATCCTGGTGGTCTTTAAAGATTCGTTCCCATTCCATTTTCATCCACGGCGTGTAGCTTTCTGGATTCTGGGATAATTCCTTGTCGAGTTCTTCCCTGGAAAAGAAACGCCAGTTGGCTACCTCGTTGCTGTTTGGGACGATATCCTTTGCCTCAGCGATACCAACCCAAACCCAGCAAAGTTCATGTTCACTGCCAACGTTTTGATAGCGGGCGTGATACTCAAACTTGTACAGATAGGTAAGTGGTACCGATATGCCAAGCTCTTGCTTCAGCCTCCTATGCGCCGCTTCATCTGATTCTTCACCGGCCCTTGGATGACTGCAACAAGCGTTCGACCAGTACAGAGGCCAAAGGAATTTCTGCGCGGTTCTTTGCTGCAGTAAAACCTCTCCGGCTGAATTAAAGATGAACACAGAGAAAGCACGATGCAATTGACCTTGGCCAAGGTGGCATTCCCGTTTAGTTAGATTGCCAACACGCTCGTCATCAGCGTTGACGAGAATCAGGTCTTCTAAGTCAGAGGAAACAACTTCGGTTATCACAGAAGACATTCTATTAGGCAGTCTGTTAATGGTTTAAACGGTTTACGCTTGGACGCAGTCATTGGATTAACCGGAAGGCCGCGCAAAGCTTCCTTGACCAAAAAGCTAAACGCTCCTGGCTGATAAAAGTTGGTCATACGGTGACCTGCAAGGCTTTGAAACCATTTCTTGTCAAACCATTGACGATGGCTTCAGGATTGTCTTCGCACAGGGCAATAATCGAGCCACCACCACCTGCTCCGGTCAGTTTAGCGCCCAATGCACCATAGTCCCGAGAAATCTGAACCATTCGATCTAATTCAGGTGAAGACACCTGAATAGCGCTGAGCAGACCGTGGTTAATCGTCATCATATGACCAAGGCCTTTGTAGTCACCTTGCTTGATTGCATCGAGTCCTGATTCAGCGACCTCTGCAAAATTTGCAAACAAAGAATCATAAAGTGTGCTGTTCTTTCTCCAACGGTCGCGCACGCCGGCAACCATGTCGACGGTCAGGCTGGGATGGTCCGATATACCAATGACCAAGCTGAGAGGTCTGGGAAATTCGATCATATCAAGCCGAGGTTGTTCACCCGTCTGGTAAACCAGGGGGCGCCCATAGGTCGCGATGGTATTGTCGATACCCGAGGGTGTGCCGTGTGCCGCTTTCTCGCAAAGGAACGCGTAGTGATTGACTTCTTCGTCGTTCAATTGAAGGTTAAAGTGTTTCGAGACTGAGCGCACGATAGCGACTGCAGTTGCGGCAGAACCGCCAAGGCCCATTGCGGCAGGAATGTTCGGCTTTATATGTACGGCGAATTTCTGGTTTGCGATGCCCAGTTGCTCGAACACGCCTTGAATAGCATCCCACCAGATGGAATTGGAGTCTTCCAATTTGTCGTCGATGTCCCAGGCCGGCACTTTGATTTCCGGCGAGTGATCAGTATCAGAGACTTCGGCGACGACGGCGTTCTTGATGGGAACGGCAATAGCCGGCTTGCCATAAACTACCGCGTGTTCGCCCAGCAGAATCACTTTGCCGTTTGCCATTGCTGTGGTTGAAGATTTTTTCTTAATTTCGTTCTTTACATTCTTTTGCGTCAGCTCGAGGATAATTTCCTTTGCCGCGGAAACCGTGATTTGACCCTGGGCGATCAAATGGCTGACCACTGTTTCAAATAGTTCTTTGGGCGCGCCGGCGGTGACAGCAACACTTCTTGCGTGCAATGACATATGGCCTTTCTGGATACCTTCCGTTGACAGTGCCTTGATGGCAGAAAAGTTCTGAGCCAGACCGACAGCTGCCATTAGTTCGGCGAGTTCTCGAGCGCTACCAACTTTTAATAGGCGATAGCTAATCATCGCAGTGTCATTAGCCAGTAAAGAGCCGCCAGTAATGCCGACCTTGATTGGAATTTCAATGGTGCCGACCAGATCACCAGCGTCGTTAGCGTACCATCTGCTCAGTGATGAATAGGTACCGCTTCTGGCAGCATAGGCATGGGCCGCGGCTTCAATCGCTCGCCAGTCGTTACCGGTTGCTACTGCTAATGGGTCTATCCCATTCATAATGCCCTTGTTGTGCGTGGCGGCACGATAGGGGTCGATCTCGGCGAACTGAGAGGCAAGAATGATTCCGTCACGGACCTCTTCGCCAGGATAGCCTTTGCCTTCCAGTTTCTCGATTGGGATGATTACGCGTGCCTTGACCACACTTCGATCGGTCAGGTTAGACAGAATTCTCAGGAACACACGAGCTTCTGTCAGGGCTTCGATATCTGCGGCGATTTCTTCACACATCGTATTAATTATGTTGGCGCCCATCGCGTCACACGTATCCACAAGGATATGAACGATGAGCATCAGAGGGTTTCGCTCTGTTTGCTCAAAGGTTCTTACTTCGATGTCCTTAACCCCGCCCCCGCGTTCAACCATATTTGGGTGAAGTCCGTTGAGCTTGTCAATAAGTTCGTTTTTGTGGAACAGAACCTGGTTGCGTGCTTCTTCCGCATCCGGTGGATTCACTACCTGGATTTGGCCAATGAGAAGGGATTCTTCTGCGGAAGATTGAATGCCCCCGGACTCGCTAAAGATTTTTGCCGCTGAACTGAGCGCGGCGACAATCGAAGGTTCTTCTACAACAAGGGGGACAATGTAGTTCTTTTGGTTGACGTTGAAATTCAAACCCAGGCCAAGGGGTAGGCCCATGACGCCGACCACATTTTCGATCATTTTGTCCGCTCGGCTGAGCGGTAACATATGATGCCCATCGCGAAGGGAAAGGAGATCTTCTTCAGACAACCAACCGCTCTCGTGTACCTTTTTAAGTCTCTCCCTGATAGATAGTTTGTAGAATCCCGGGAATCTTGCTTTGTCCATTAATGCTCCATCAATCCCATCTCTGACAAAAGGTCAGAGAACAAAAGTGTCTTTTTGTTCTCGTTTCAGTTGGTCGGCCAGGGTTAGTAGTTCTTCTTTGTCGGTACTGTAGGCAATGCCATAATCGCCACCACCTGCACCCGAGGGCTTGTACGTGCAGCGCGCCAATTCTACCTTTTTTCGCATCTTTAGGTGCGTTTGATTGTAAAAATCAACGCCTGATATCGACGATAGGCGCTCAAGGTGTCGGTCATATTGTTCAATTCCGGCCAAAACACGCTGAGTGTTCCCGCCGCCCAGGGCGTCGATGCATTGAGTAGCAGTATCGCGTAGAGCACTGATTTGGGATTGATAGGCAATCGGGTTGTTTTGCCGCCACCGATGCACCGCGGCAACGTAACCAATGGTCGAGGCGGGTTCGCCTGACCAGATGGCAAGCATGTGTAAATCATCGGGAAGGACCGCCGGAGTAGGGGACTTATCCCGCTGAAAAACAATCGTTTGATCCATCGCCGCCAGTGCGATATCAGCGCCGCTGCCAATGCCGTTCTGGAAAGCGAGATGGCAACTGACAGCCTTCAAAAACTGCTCGTTAGCGGTCGCCTCAGGGAGGAATAATTTTACCAGTGAAACCGTTAGCGCGGCGCTTGAGCCAAGTCCGAGTTTGACGCCGCCTTTAAAAAAAGCGCTGGTATCAAGGCTTAGTTGCCTGTTTTCAAGTTGCTCCATACAACCTAATTCAGCGATGGTCGCCTGCAACAGTGGGTAGTGCTGTAAGGCTTCTTCTGGCGCGTGTATTTTTATGGCTGTCGTGTGGCTAATAACCTGGCTTTTGTTCGATGCTTTAAGGGTAACCTTTGCCCTTTGTTTTACGGGTACAAGCAGCGCGGGGCCGCCCTCCAGCACCGCATACTCACCTAGCAGGAAAAGTTTCCCTGGTGCTGATGCAATCATGATGTTGTGACAGAGGGTGAACCTCCCAGTCTGGTGACAATCACGCGTTTTAGTCCGGTGATGGCTTTTAGCTGCTGCCTAATGGTGTCAGTTGCTGAGGGTAAGCACACGATCTTGACCTGGGCGCCCGCGTCGATCGTAAAAAATGCCGGTGTACCTGACGATCTGAGTGCACGAACCTCGTGTATAATCTCAACCGTGGCGGGTTGCCAGTAAATGATGGGAGGCTCGCTGGTAATCATCGTCGCGTGCATTTTCAAACAATTATGTTCACTTGTGTCTGCAAGCCTGCGGAAGTCTTTTTCCGCAATGGCCTGTTTTGCGGAGGTCATGTCATCAGCGTGGGAAGACAGCCAGCTTTGATAAAAAGGCGACGTGCTCGCGGTTTGGATCATTGCGTCCGTTGAGCCAATCGCTTTGGGGCGTTCTTCAGTGACCGCGACGATGACATCGAGCGGCCATTCTTCTGCCGTAGCGATAGGTATTGCGTACGCATCACCTGATGGAATCAACTCGACAATCCCGCCGTAGACAGACCTGGCAGCGGAACCCGAGCCTAACCTTGCCATTTGCGAAAGCGCTGTCTTGCTTAGGTTTAGACTAAAAAGGGCGTTGAACGCAAGACTGAGGGCGGCGAAACCTGAAGCACTTGAGGCCAGACCAGTGCCGGTCGGAAAGTTGTTGGCGGTCGTAATGTGCAGTCGCTGAGTAATTCGATATTTCTGCCGGACCAGATCAAGGAAGCTGGCGGCTCTTTTGCGCGCCTTATCGTCCAGTTCAGTGTCAAATGTGTCATGGTCTCCCGTCGCGTATTCAAGCGTGGTGGTCGTTCTGAGGCCTTCGAGGCCCAGTGAAACAGAACCTGTCGCTGGCTGATTATTCTCAATACTTACTTTGCCCCAGTATTTTACCAGGGCGATATTTGCGGCGGCGGAGGCAGTAGCGGTTGAATTGCTCATCAGATAGTTAAAAGCCGGTGCGATCCCATTTAAGAGGCTGCGAAGGATACACTATCTAGGGTTTACTCTCATCAGATTGGTGTGTGGGTTGCTGTTAACTGATGCGCGCAACCGGTAGCATAAACCAATGGAACATCAGAACATTAATACCCAATTTAATGATCGAGCCACGACTTACAAAACGCGAGTCGAACAGGTCATGGTAGATTTCGTCTGTGCAAAAAAGTTGCAGGGAAGGTTAGGTGACGCCGTTAATTACGCCCTGGCGACTGAGGGAAAAAGAATTCGGCCGCTGATTGTTTATGCCACCGCGGAATTGCTGGACGTTCCGTCGGCGGTGGCAGATTTTCCTGCTGCGGCGATTGAGTTGGTGCATCTATATTCTCTTGTGCACGATGATTTACCAGCGATGGATGATGATGATCTCAGGAGAGGTGTACCAACTGTCCACAAACAATTCGATGAAGCGACGGCCGTTCTTGTCGGAGATGCACTGCTAACCTTTGCCTTCGAACTGCTTGCGGAATCCGGGGTTGCGCCATCGTTGATTGTTGAGTGGGTGCGCCTGCTATCAAGAGCCGCTGGGGCGAACGGGATGATTGCTGGACAAGCGACCGACCTTAAAGGAGAAACCTGCGTTCTGGCTCTAGATGAGCTTGAACAAATGCACAGGCAAAAGAGTGGAGCGCTCATCGAAACAAGCCTTTCGATGATCAGCAGTCAGGTCGTGACAGCAGCGACAGGAACGGGTAACAATGAAGCTCACCGGCTTGAGGGCTTCGGCCATCACATTGGTTTGGCATTCCAGATTCGTGATGACCTACTAGATGTCGAGGGCACAACTGAGCAAATTGGTAAACCGCAGGGATCAGATGTGGCCAGCAACAAGTCGACCTTTGTCAGCTTGCTGGGTCTGGAGCAGGCAAGAAACAGAATGCAGCAGGAACTTGTGGCTGCAAGGCAGCAGTTAACATGTTTTGGAGAACGGGCTGAAGGGCTAAACTGGATTGCTGAATATATCGTATCCCGCAGTAAATAGGCGCTTGATATTGGCAGCGTGTCGGGCTCGATAAAAAAAAGGAACCGGGGGAGGGTAGATTCGTGAGTAAACTTAAAGGACAAGTTGCGATTGTGACCGGCGCAGGCCGCGGTGTAGGGCGGGCCACCGCCATTATGCTGGCCAAAGACGGCGCGTGTGTTGTGGTTAATGATCTGGATTCGAATGTCGCCGCGGAAACTGTCTCGCTGATACAACAATTAGGTCACGAGGCAACGATGGTTGCAGGCAGTGTCACAGACGCTAACTTTCCGAGCCTGTTGATACAGGGCGCTCTTGATGCTTATGGCAGCATTGACATTATCGTTAATAATGCGGGTTACATTTGGAATGGCGCGATGCACAATCACTCGGATGAGCAATTCCAGGCGATGTTAGACGTGCACCTGTCTGCGCCATTCAGGATACTTAGGGAGTTTTCAAAGTGGTTGCGACCGCAGGCCAATAAAGAAATTGAAATGGGTGGCCAGGTCAAGTGTCGGAAGGTGGTGAATATTTCTTCCGTCTCGGGTACCACCGGTAGCGCTACACAGGTCGCCTACAGTGCCGCTAAGGCTGGGGTGTTAGGGCTGACTAAAACGCTCGCGAAGGAGTGGGGTCGCTACAATGTTACCGTTAATTGTGTGGCGTTTGGCCCAATAGATACTCGATTAACACAGCCGTATTCCGAGTCGCCCCCGACCATTGAGGTTGGCGGACGTAAATTTAAGGTGGGACTGAGCGAACACCAGATCGAAGGGCTCAATGCAACATCACCGTTAGGTAGAACCGGAAAGCCCGAAGACGCAGCCGGGGCGGTGTATTTGTTCTGCATCCCTGAATCCAACTTCGTCACGGGTGAGGTGCTTACCTGTTCGGGCGGGCTTTAAGATTAAAACTCAGATCCACTTTGGGTAAGTCATTTCCTTTAGCCCCGGTGTTTACTCGAATCCGAGTCGCTCTATATTTTTAGCGAGGTCTGGACCTGCCGTTGCTGTTTTCACCCTCCGATCAATATCCCTAATGATACCGCTGCTATCGATGTAAAAAGTCCATCTTTTGGCGAAGCCAAGGGCGCTCAGTACACCGAAAGATTTAGAGACTGATTTACTCGCATCGGACAGGATCGGGAAGTTAGCCTCGTGAAGTTTTGCGAAGGCAGTTACGTCATCGAGCGTGTCTGTGCTCGCCATGAAGTATGCGACTTTGTATTGCTTAAGGATTTCATCACTGTCACGCAGCGACTGACATTCCCTGGTTCAGCCTCCGGTAAATGCTTTTGGAAAGAAGGCAATAACAATCCCGCTGTTACCTACCAATTCTTTTAGTGAGTAGGTGTTGCCATCAGACCCCTGCAGGCTGAAGTCCGGGGCAGGGTCGCCTATCTCGGGTGCTGCAAAGGCAAAGCCTGATAATGTAAGTAAGAGCCATGTTAGTAATTGAAAACGCATTGCAGTAACCAGTAACCAGATGGGTAAAGTCTAGACTGTCTCTCGGTCAGCCCGCAACATGAAATTGTTTGCAGCGTCCAGATGATCTAAGCTCACCTGATCACAGGATTTTGTGGGAAAGCATGTCAAAACCTATTTTAGGTGCAGTGCTTGGTCTGTCGCTCGGTCTGGCAATCGGTATATTGGGTACCTTTCATCATGGTGTCGTGGATTGGCTTGATAGGATCTGTGTGATTGCGAGCGTGATGCTTGTGTTCCAACTTCTAGGTACGACAATTGGTGCGACGTTCGGCAAACCGTCAGCCTAACGGGACTAATCCGTTAGGTTCATCCGAAGAAGTTTAAGATAGGCCGCAGGCGCAAGTCTTTCTATCCAGGAGGCGATTTTTGCATCGCTGCCGACGAGGATTCTTGCTTTGTTCTTCAAAACACCAGCCAGAATAATCGCGGCGGCCTGTTCCGGTGATTTTCTTGCCAATCGGCTGAATGTCTCGACCAGATCTTGTTTGGTCGCTGATTCATTGTCAGTAGGAATGAATCGAGAGGCATTAACGATGTTGGTTTTTACACCCCCAGGTTGTACGCAGTTGACGCCAATGTGTGAGTCAATCAGTTCCTGGCGTAACGCATAGGTGTAGCCTTTAACTGCAAACTTAGAGGCGTTGTAAGCGGACTGACTTGGGACTGCAATAGTGCCAAATATACTGGAAGTATTAATGATGGCTGCTTCGTCGGCTTCTCGCAGGTAAGGCAGGAAAGATTTACAGCCATAAACGACTCCCCAGAAATTGATGTTCATCAGCCATTCGATATCTTCATACGGCATCTTTTCAGCTAGCCCGGTAACTGACACACCGGCATTGTTAAAGATCATGTTGATCTTGCCGTGCGCTGCGTTAGCTGACGCCGCGAAAGCCTCCACCTGTTCGCGCTTCGCAACGTCAACGACGTGCACAGATACATTGACCAACGGGTTCAGCATTGCGCGGGTTTCTTCCAGCCCTTCAGCATTTAAGTCTGAAATTGCGATGTGACAGCCTGCCCTGGCTAATAGGACTGCGAGTGATTGGCCCATACCTGATCCAGCGCCGGTAATAGCGGCCACTTTGTGGTTAAAGTCAGTAACGCTCATTTTTACCCTTATGAAATTTCTTGACGAATGATTTGCCGTACGTCGCCGATTCGTCTTGTGACGCCTTGGCGGTCGAAATATTCCAGTATTTCAATACTAAGATTCCTGCCGATACCTGTCTGGTCTCTATATTCCTGCACCGTAAACTGCTGTTTGTCATTCGCCGCCTTGGTCATGGCGCTTATTAGTTCCGGTATCGCCTCTGGTAGGAAAAACCTGTTTTTTACTGGCCGTACTAATAACCCTGTCTTGACGACTTGGTTAAGAATTTTTTCGAGTTGTTTTGGTTCAGCTGATATTGCACCGGCTAGTTCGTGCAGCACGGGCGGTTTTAACAGAGCCTGTTGCAGGAACGGAAGTATTGTCTGCCACGTTTGCATCTCTTTATTGCTCAGTTGCACGCCATAGCCTGGTCGTTGAACCAGATTGCCATCCTGAAGAAGTTCTTCGCTGGTAATCAACCCATCAATGATTCGATCAAACAATCCCTGGTGCCAGGGTTTGGCCATCTGTCTTATCTTGTTTCTTGGCAACCCGGATTTCCCCGGATTATCTTTGTGCCAGTCTTCAAGCTGCTGGATGAGGCCATCCTTGGCTGCTTCAAGTCTCTCTTTAGGAATCACCAGCTGATTTGACACGATGTCGAACTCGGTTGTATCCAGGTAGCTTGTTAATTCAGGGCCCGTGAGATTGAACTTCTCTCGAAGGGCTTTCAATTCGACACCGTACAATTCACCCTGAATGAGCGCCGTCAGGCTTTCTTTTGTGTTGCCCGGGTTTAGCCGGTGTAATTGTTCAATGCGTTCCGGTCTTGCCCTGCCGCGTTTCGGCGATGTTGTATTAATGACCTTGCCACCACCGATCGTTCTTGACGCGGCCTGGTCCCTGATGATGATTCGATCACCGAAGCACAGATTGATGGGTGGGTCGAACACGAGTTGAGCTAGGCCTTTTGCTCCTGGTGCTATTCGGGTTGTGTCTGTGGTTTCAAGTAATGCGACTCTGCCGGTGACGTGGTTTGCGGCACTATGAATGTGCACCGGCGTCCAGTGAGCGAAGGGTTTGGTTTCCGAGTGTGATATCGCCAACGCTATATCTACCCGCGAGGTTGCGACCGCAGGGTTCGTCGTTAGCCAGTTGCCTCTATGGATAAGCTCCAGTTCGAGTCCCTGGCCGGAAATATTGACAGCGCAACGATCGCCGGCGCTGGCTGATTCTGCCTCCTGACTCTGTGTATGCAAACTGCGAATGCGTACGGGTATTGCCTGTGGCATCAGGAGCAATTCGTCGCCAACGGAAATACTCCCCGAAAAGACACTGCCGGTAACAACCACACCAGATCCCTTGATACTGAATCGACGATCTATCGCCAGCCTGAATTGCCCGTTTTGCCGTCGGTGTTCGATGTCATCGGCGATGAGTTCAAGTGCTATTTGCAGGGTTTCCATGCCTTCATTTGTGATCGAGGAAACAGGGTAAACCTCGGCCTCTTTAAGGAAAGTCCTGCTCACAGCCTGATTAATTTGTTCCAGTGTTCGACTGATCTGCTCTTTATCGCAGCGATCGATCTTGGTGAGTGCGATCAGGCCGTGATCGATTCCAAGTAGATTGAGTATTTCAAGATGCTCTAGCGTTTGCGGCATGACGCCATCATCAGCAGCGATGACTAACAGAGCGCAATCAACTGCCGAGACTCCGGCCAGCATGTTGCTAATAAATTTAGTGTGTCCCGGTACGTCAACGAAACCTAGCCGTTCGCCAGATTCGGCGTCGCTGTACGCAAACCCAAGGTCAATCGTTAGACCGCGCTGCTTCTCTTCCTTAAGGCGATCTGTGTTAACACCCGTTAACGCATTGACCAGTGAAGTCTTGCCATGATCTACGTGACCGGCGGTTGCAATAATCATGGCCAGGCGAAGTGCTCTAGTTGATCTATGAGTAATGCGCAATCATCCAGCGTGCGGATATCAAACAGTAGTGCACCGTCGCGTAACCTGCCTGCTACGGGCACGGGCATTCCTCTAAAAGCTCTGGCTAATTGCTGCAGCGCAGTGTCGCGTTCTGTGACTGGTTTGATCTGGATTGAAAAACTAGGTAACTGATCAAGGGGAAGGGCGCCGCTGCCGATCTGACTAGCGCTAGGAATAATGGAGACTGTCGCCTTACCGCCAGCTGATTTTGTAAAAGCTGGCAGCACTGTTTCTGCGATACGTCTGATTTCGTCTGGTTGTCTGGCAAGATGCCTAATCGTTGGAAGTTCCTGAGTTAGCGCCTCCGGGTGTTTATAAAGCTTTAACACTTCCGCTAGAGCCGCCAATGTCATTTTGTCTACGCGAAGCGCTCGTTTCAGAGGGTTGTTTTTGATTTGTTCGATTAGGGCTTTGCGCCCGGCAATGATGCCGCTTTGGGGGCCACCCAGCAACTTGTCGCCGCTAAAAGTCACAACATCTGTACCCGCTTTCAGCACTTCCTGCACGGTCGGTTCGTGCTCAAGCCCGTAGTTTTCAAGATTAACCAGGGTGCCGCTGCCAAGATCAGCAAGAGAGGGCACGCCACTCTCTTTCGCTAGCGTTGCTACCTCCTCGTAACTCACTTCCTGGGTAAAACCTCTGATTTCGTAGTTGCTGGTGTGTACTTTCATCAACAGGCCGGTGTGCTCATTGACAGCGTTTGCGTAATCCTTCAAATGTGTTCTATTGGTCGCGCCCAGTTCCCTAAGCGTGCAGCCTGACTTTTCCATTACCTCTGGGATACGAAAAGACCCGCCAATCTCGACCAGCTCACCGCGGGAGATGCAAACTTCTTTACCGAAGGCAAATGTATTCAGACAGATGAGTACCGCAGCGGCATTGTTATTAACGACCGTGATGGCTTCAGCCCCGGTTAATTCACAGAGTAACTTTTCAACGTGATCATCTCTGTCGCCTCTTTTACCTTCCGACAGATCGAACTCAAGGTTGGTGTTTCCTGATGCGGTGCGAGCAATAGCGGTCAAAGCGCTGGCCGGCAGTGCAGCCCTGCCAAGATTTGTATGTAACACTGTTCCTGTCAGGTTAAGGACCGGTTGCAGTGAACTGCTGTCAATGGCCTCTAGCGATGTGGTGATTGCGGTTGCGATGTCCTTGGTGGGAGGAATTGGAACAGCATTGTTTTGCAGAACCTTTGATCTAAGCGCCGCCAAGTATTCTCGGATAGATTGGCTTGTCCGGGTGTGCCCATAAATTCCAATCGTATTCCGAAACTCTGCTGATGAGAGAAGCTTGTCGACTGAAGGAATTAGCTTCAGCGAGTGGGGCTGGCTCATGTTTAGGGGCTCACGAGGTTTGCGGCTTTTTTCAATGGATGAATGGGACGAACCCAGGGTCTAGCTGACGGGTCGTGGTTCGAAGCCCATTCTTCTGAAGCCGCATCCGCTTCAGCTCTGGTTTCATAGATGCCTAGTAGCACGACGTACCAGTCTGAACCCTGACTGCGAATCTTTACATACATCGGCGGGTTGAGATTTAACCCGTCCGTGTACTCAGAGACTTCGTCGAGCGTACGCAGGGCAATTAACTGTATCGCATAGCTGCTGTTGCTATATTTTGATAGTAAGTCTGTCGGCGTTTCTGCAGGCGTCGATATTTCCATGCCAGCTTCTTTCATACTCGATACTGCGGCGGCACTTGAGGTGTTTTCATCCAAAGACATTTCTGCGCTGAGTTCTGGCTCAGGGCTGTCCATTAGCGCGGGCTCAGGGCTGTCCATTAGTGCGGGCTCAGGGCTGTTTTCAAGCGCAAGCTCAGGGCTGTCCATAAGTGCAAGCTCAGGGCTGTCCATAAATGGCTCAGGGCTGTCTTCGATTGCCATGATCTTGGTTTCGTCCCGCTCTTGGCTGCAATCCCAAGGCTCTTTTTTACTGACACCATAACAATGCCAGGTACCCCCTTTCAGTTTTTCCTCGAACGGATTGGCACCTTCACAGTTACCATCATCCAGGCAATTGCCTGTACTACTTGTGCCCCATGGCCACGACCAAGAGCAGGAGGAGACTAAAGTGACCAAAAAAATTGTTACGTACCGCATAGTTAACCTGATCCAAATAGCGCTTGTTTTTGTGGAAATAACCCTAACATGCCGCCGGTATGGATAAACACGATATCTGACATTCCTTCGAATTGACCCGACCTCGTTTCCTGCAGCATGGCGTTGAACGCTTTACCAGTATAAACCGGATCAAGGACAATTCCTTCCAACCTTGCAACTTCTCTGATGGTTTCGAACACTTTAGGGGTCGCTCGACCGTATCCAGGTCCAACATATCCGTCGATTACGTCAATTGGTAACTGATTAATATCCAGATTGCTGCCGTAACGGTCTCGCCATAATGAGAAATCTTTAGAAATTTTTCGTTTAAAATAATCCTCGTCGTCACAGACATTAAACGCAATGACCCGTGAGTTCAGATCGTGCAACGCATTTCCGATGATCAATCCAGCAAGCGTACCCCCGGAGCCAGTCGCTGACACGATCGCATCAGGCGCAATGTTCGCAGACTTGAAATCCTGTTTTAGTTCATTCGCACAATTGATATATCCCCAAAGACCTACTTCATCCGAGGCGCCAACCGGAATGCGATAGGTTTTTAGTCCTTGGCTGGCATATTCAGCCTGTAGTTCATTATAGGTATTATCCATTTGCTGGTAGCGCTCTGGGGGCGCAAAGGTTATCTCTGCCCCGACCAGACTGTCGATGAGTAGGTTGCCATCCCGTTCGCTTGGTTCACTGCCTCGTAATACCAGGTGAGACTTTAGTCCAAGCCTTGCAGCAAGCGCAGCAGTGGCACGGCAATGGTTAGATTGAATACCCCCCCAAGTGACCAGTACGTCAGCTTTTTCAGCAAGGGCTTGGCCAATCGAGTACTCGAGCTTTCGAATCTTGTTGCCACTGGCCACGGAGTCAGTCAGGTCATCCCGTTTGATCCAGATTCTTGTGCCATAGGCCTCTGATAGTCGAGTAAGTGGTTCTAGTGGCGTTGGTAGACGAGCGAGTGATATTCGGGGTGGTGATTTCACTGATCAGGTCCTGGTTTCTTTTTTATATGGTATTTTGCAGAGAGTCGCATGGCATCTTTACGGTTACTTTGAAAAACTGACGTTAGGGTCGCTGAAGCAGCCCCTTCCCGGTCAAGTGTTTCGAAAACTTTCGCTGAATCATTCGGCAGGCTGCAAACACACAGCAGTTGCTGCAGTACTGGCCTTTCATAGGATACCTCTCCACTCATCACCACCGTATTGCAATCAAGTAGCAACTCGCTAAGCTTCATTTGTATTAGGCCCCATCCTGCCAGTGCCGCGATTGAGTATAGACTTCCCCCGAACGCTGATTGATGAGGGTTGATATTAGGCGCAAGCGGCGCAGTAACCGTCAGAGACTCGCCATCATAACTGACCACGCTGATTCCCATGACCCTACTGATCGGCGTAAGCGAGTGCATAGTATCTTCCAGGTGACGGATGGAATCCACGAAGATGCTTGGTTTTTTTGCTGTGTTGATGGGATCCAACAGCGCTAGGCCTGTGATAATGAATTGCGGAGTAAAACATGGAAATCCTTTTGACCTCAACACCTTGGTTACGAAACCTCGCTCCGATTGCAATCTTAATAGGGTTGATATCAGGTTGCGTAGACAGCAGGGTCAGTACGGTTGAGATAAGCGGCAAGACAATGGGTACGACTTACCATATTAAGGTTGTGTCTGATGATCTTGATCCAGACAGCCTTAAAAAAGATGTCGATGCGCAACTGCTCCAGTTTAATCAAGTGTTTTCAACTTACATACCAGGCTCCGAGTTATCTCGCATCAACGTTGGTTACGGTGACATGCAGGTCTCCAGGGAGATACTGCAGGTGCTTTTCCTTAGCCGTGAGATACATCAATTGTCCGGCGGAGCTTTTGATCCCACGGTTGGGGCCTTGGTTAATCTTTGGGGCTTCGGGCCTTCCGGTCCGGGAAAGGGTGTACCGTCCGATGAAGAAATTAGTCAGGCAATGACTCGCGCAGGATTTACAAGAATTGTCCTGGGGGAGCAGACGATAACCAAGCCTGAGGGCCTAGTGGTGGACCTATCTGCTATTGCAAAAGGTTATGCCGTAGACGTTATCAGCGACGCGCTGAAGGCAATGGGAGAGCACCGTTATCTGGTAGAAATTGGTGGAGAGATCAGCGCGAGTGGTATGAATGGTCGTGACGTGCCGTGGGTAATTGGCATAGAGGCGCCGGATATAAAGGCAAGACGTGTTCAGCGCACCTTACCGATCCTAAACATGGGTGTGGCGACCTCCGGGGGCTATCGGAACTTCTTTGAGCATGAGGGTCAGATGTACTCGCACGCCCTGAACCCTGTCACGGGGTGGCCCGTGAAACACAATTTGGCTTCGGTCACGGTGCTTCACCCAAGGGCAGGCTATGCGGATGGTTTGGCGACCGCATTTTATGTTTTGGGAGAGGTTGCGACAATGGAACTGGCAGAGGCGAATAAACTGATGGTTTTGTCTATAATTCGCGACCAGGGGGGTTACAGGGAAGTGACGTCTACTGAACTTGATCGTTATCTTGCGGGTATAGCCGGTGAAACCGAAGCGCTTGTTAGCAAACCCTAAAAAATGGAGCAAAAGGTGAATATATGACTGAATTTCTTTTATCTTTCGTCATCCTGATGGCTGTCGTCGCCATGATGGCTGTTGGTGTGATGAGGGGACGTGCCCCGATTGCGGGTTCCTGCGGTGGATTGAATAATCTTGGGGTGGACGGGGCTTGTGAAATATGCGGCGGTAATCCTGCCAAATGTGATCAGGAATCGACGCCGTCTGCTAATGGCAAATTTTTTGACGCTTCCTGATCTAGCATTACGTCGTGCAGATTATTATCCAAGCAGTTTTTTAACGGGATTTTTATCAATATTTTTTGCGTTTCTTTATCTGGCTTTCGCTTCAGAAACGATGTGGCCTAGTCTACAAACCTCATCAACAATTTGCAGATAAGCCATGGTTCAAGAGCCGGCATTCGCGGGTAGTGATCTGAGTTACTTTCTCTACCAGTGGGCATCGCCGAGCGATCATGCTTCAATAGCCGGGTTCATTTTGACGATCTTATTATGTTAAACAATTGGCGGTGCACAGTGGCACTGCGCTTATTTGGGGCGAACTCGTCGAATCGACTGATGTCCTTCGTCGGGCTGTTGTCGGTAGGGGGGCTTGCCGTCGCTGTTGCCATCCTGGTGACCGTGCTATCCGTCGTCAATGGGTTCGAACGAGAGCTAAGAGAGCGTGTTCTTGCAGTGCTACCTCACGGAACGGTTTATTCGAGAACCGAGTTTGAAGACTGGCGTATTACCCGGTCTGAACTGCTGCAACAGCCCGGAGTATTAGGTGTCGCACCCGTGGTCGAGGGCCAAGGCTTGCTGGTTGTTGATGGCGAGCTAACAGGCATTGCGTTTCGTGGTATCGATCCGGAACTTGAGGCGAGTGTCTCTATTCTGCCAGAATTCGTAGAAGATGGCGTGCTTGCGCAGTTAGCAGGCGCACGATACGGGACGATTATCGGTGCAGAATTGGCACGGCAGCTTAACGTTTCTAGCGGTGACCAGATTTCGCTGGTACTCCCGGATGTCGGGTTCTCGTTAACGGGTCCGGTTGTAACCACCAGGCGATTGACGGTACTAGGCACATTCGAAGTGGGTGCTGATCTTGATAAAACGCATATTTATCTGAACATCGGTGATGCGCAAAAACTTAAACGGCAATCTGGTATCGATGGACTGGTCGTTCGAATCCCCGACCTTTTCGACATACACAAAGTGCTTCACGAGATTTCCCTCGCCGACTCGGATCTATACGGAATCAGTTGGATGCGCCAAAACGGAAGCCTGTATAACGCGATCGGGACGCAGAAAGCGACGTTGTTTCTGCTGTTGCTCGTATTAGTTGCCGTTGCAGTGTTCAACGTTGTCTCGAACCTTGTGATGACGGTCGATGACAACAGATCGGAGATCGCGATTTTGCGAACAATGGGCGCGTCCCCAGGCGACCTTCGGTGGATATTTATTCTACATGGGCTGATGGTTGGGGTGGTGGGCCTGTTGATTGGACTGCTGATGGGTTTGGCGTTGACTTTGTCGCTGGGAAACATCTATGCGGTGTTGACGCAGTGGTTTCAGTTAACGTTGATGCAGGAGTATTTCATCCGATACCTGCCAACCGAAATCCTGATCGAGGATTTAGCGATCATCTCTGCGGTCAGTCTTGTTATTTCATTTCTCGCGACCATCTATCCGGCGAGCCGGGCTGCTGTCGCAAACCCTGTCGAGGCACTGCAGTATGAAGTCTGACTTATGAAGTCGAAGGTATTGGTCGCTGATAATCTCTCCAAGAGCTATTGGCAGGGAGACCAGGAAGTCAAAGTGCTGCAAGGCCTCAATCTGACGGTGCACGAAGGGGATACACTGGCGGTGGTGGGCGTATCGGGTAGCGGCAAGAGTACATTTCTCCACATGCTTGCCGGCCTTGACCAACCAGATCATGGCTCGGTATCTATTATGGGGAGCGATCTCGCGGGTCTGACGCAAACCAAATTGGGGAGGCTACGAAACAAGCATTTGGGTTTCGTTTATCAGTTTCATCACCTGTTGCCTGAGTTTACTGCTCAGGAAAATGTTGCGCTGCCGCTTATGATAGGTGGCGTCGCTCGACCTAAGGCGGAAAATGCCGCAACAGCGATGTTGGCAGAAGTTGGCTTGACCCACAGAGTCTCGCATTACCCGTCGGCCTTGTCCGGTGGCGAGAGGCAGAGGGTTGCTATCGCCCGCGCGTTGGTAGGGTCGCCGGGTATCGTGCTGGCCGATGAACCGACCGGAAACCTGGATGAAAAAAGCGCTGACCAGATCCACGATCTGATGATGTCGTTATCTTCTCAGTTAAATGTGGCTTTTGTCGTGGTGACCCATAACTTGCAATTTGCTGCGCGCATGCAACGAGTTAGTGAGCTTCATGGCGGCTGCCTGACGGAGTCACCCGGGTGAGTGTGACAACCATGATAGGCCTTCGATATTATCGGGCCCGCTCGACGAATGGATTTATTTCGCTGGTGACGATGGTGTCTTTTGTCGGGTTGGTGCTTGGCGTAATGGCGCTGGTCGTTGTTGTTTCTGTGATGAATGGTTTTGATCGCGAGCTCAAACAGCGCATTTTGGGCGCTGTACCCCACGTAACCGTATCGGGGGTCGAACTTGAAGCGTTGGCGGCCGAACTGAATGGTTTTTCTGTGAAGGCAATCACGCCTTTTCAGGAATCTCAGATGCTGATACTGGCAGGTTCCGGGAGCCATTTGGTCACCGTCTACGGAATCAATCCAGAGACAGAAAAAGACGCGTCGATTTTAGGTCAGTCGATGGTCAGCGGTGAGCTAAAAGACCTTCAAGGGCCCGACCTTGAGTTGATGTTAGGACAGTCTATCGTGCGGCGGTATGGACTTGGCATTGGTGAGAGTATTAGTCTGGTGGTACCGGTTGTCAGTGCGAGCGGTGGCACGGTAAAACCCCGTCTGTATCGCGCACGACTGGCTGGAACGTTCGCCATGGGTTCAGAGCTCGACCATCGTCTGGGTGTAATGCACTTACCTGATCTGCAAAAGATCGCGGGTGAAAATCGCGTGATGCGTATAACGCTGGATGATATTTTCACGGCGCCACTGGTAGCGCAGCAGCTTCAGAGCTCAGGATATCGGGTGGGCAGCTGGACCGACAAGTTCGGTGATTTCTTTCGGACCGTTCGTATGGAGAAAATCATGATGTTCGTATTGTTGTCCTTTGTTGTCGCGATTGCTTCATTCAGTATTGTTTCTGGCGTTACAATGATGGTGGCCACCAAGAAGCGTGATATTGCGGTGCTACGAACAATGGGCTTGTCTGAGTGGGGTGTTTTCAGGATATTCCTTGTTCAGGGGGTGGGTATTGGCGGGGCCGGAGTGTGCACTGGCTTATTGCTGGGCGTGCCGTTGGCGGTCAATATTCCATTGATCATGTCATTTGTCGATTCAGTTGTTGGCTTCAGCATTGTCGAGGGAACATATTTTAGTGAGATACCAAGCGATGTCAGGCTGTCGGACATCGTCGTGATTGCGATCGTCACTTTTACCATCAGTTTTGTTGCAACGCTATATCCATCCTACCGCGCGACGAAACTACAACCGGCACAAGTTCTTCAATATGAATAGTTTTTAAGGTTCGTTTTTAAGGTTAGGGGGGGTTGGTTTAGACCGTCTTCTAGCGTTAACCTTTCTTAGTTTGTACTTGGCGATCCGCCAGCGATAGTACAGTCGAATGACGATGAAACCCGCCATGCCAAAGGCAAACCCACACGCCAGTGATCCAACGAGGAGCGGCTGCCAGATGATGCTGAGCTGGTCGATAAACCATCCTAAACTAGGGTTGAGCAAAGCGATTTCCTGCTCAGTACCAAGGATCCGTAGTCCCACTCGATAAGCGAAATACATCATTGGGCCGGTCGTGATCGGGTTGCTGATCCACACGACCAATACGGCCAAGGGAACATTACACCGTATCCAGACACAGAGAAGTACACAGGGTACGGTCTGAAAAAATATCGGTAAAAAACAACAGAAACCCCCGATAAGAAAACCGAAAGAGAGTGAGTACCTGTTCATGTGCCACAGGTTAGGCTCAAGAAGCAGGTGCCGTAAAGAACTCAGAACGCGAATTTGCGCGATCTGTTCACTTGTCGGTAAATACTTCTTTAAGTTCATAACTTAGCCAATGTAACGATGGGTCTATAGCGAGGGGCTATTATGCATGGTCTTAGGCCAGCCATGAAGGCGAACGATCACATCGGTTCATGTGAATGACTACCTGATTTGCGGATCGATACTACTCCGGCGGGCGATGCGAGCAGCTAACTTTGGTTTCTATGGTTGGGTTAGCGCTGTCAATTACGCTGGGTGGGGTGGTTATTCTGCACCTGCCACAGTTACCTAATCTGGGTATGCTTTCCATGCTGGTTCCAGCGACGATATTTGGTATCAGCTCGCCTAGATTACGCGTCTTGAGCGGGTTTACGCTGGGTCTTTGGCTAACTGGCTTAACCGCTACACGGGAAATGAATCTTCGAATTCCTGCGGGCACGCAAGCTGAAATGGTCGTGGTTGGGATGGTGACGGGCCTGCCATCTGTTAATGACAAAGTTCACAGATTTCAGTTTAGGGTGATGGAGGGGGACCTTGCTGGACGGCGACTTCGGCTTAGCTGGCGTGCGCCAGAGGCTGGGCCTGTACCTGGCCAGTCGTGGCGCTTAACCGTTCGCGTTAAAGCGCCATCTGGTTCGCTCAATTTTGGCATCTTTGACTACGAGCGGTGGTTGTTCCTAAAGCGAAGCCATGGAAACGGATATGTGTTGCTATCACCGGCGGCCGAATTAATTGATGATAATATTCGTTTGGTCGACCGAGTTCGTTACCAAATAAGGGAAAAGCTGCGTTCAGTAGTGCCGGAAAGCAGTCTCGGGACCTTCCTCGCGCTATCTCTTGGTGACACAAGCCAGTTAGAGCGAACACATTGGGACATCCTGAATCGAACAGGCACGACGCACCTTTTAATCGTTTCCGGGCTTCATGTTGGCCTAATCGCCTCGATCTGTTTTTTTGTGTTTCGATTCCTGGGACTAGGCATATTTCGGGTAATTTTCCTAACCATGCTGTTCACCGCCGGCTACGCGCTATTGGCTGGGTGGGGTCTGCCGGTGCAGCGTGCGTTTGTGATGACGTTGGTGTTTCTGTTGTGCGTGTACTTTTCACGTTTCGTCGTGCTTCCTTTTCAACTCGCTGTCGCGTGTCTTTTTGTGGTGATGCTAGATCCGTTGGCGACATTGGGAAATGGTTTTTGGTTTAGCTTCGGGGCCGTCTGCGCATTGCTGCTGGCGCTTTCAGGCCGAGTAGATGACAAAAAGGGCCTTGCAAGGTGGGTATCGTCTTCTCTTCATGCTCAGTGGGTTGTCTTTCTGTGTTTATTGCCAGTGCTTGGGTTTACGTCTTTTCAGCTGCCCTTGGGCTCGATGTTCGTGAACCTGGTTGCGATTCCTGCTGTTGGCATGTTGCTTGTACCTTTATTGCTGGTTTCATTAGTCATGTTGGCGGTTTTACCGCCGCTGGGATCCAGTCTGCTGGGGCTTTGCAGTTTTTTAGTCACGCTGCTATGGCGCTTCCTGGAGACCGCCGCCGCTTTAGACCTGGTCGTTGGGGTACGGCAATTCGGGCTCATCAGTTGTCTTATTTCCCTGACAGGCATCGCTGTTGTGCTAACGCCTCGTGGCCTAATTCCGCGGTGGCCGGGCCTTTTGCTCTTCCTAATCATTTTGACACCGGTCAAGGAGCTCAAAGAGGGAGACCTTCGCCTAACATTTTTGGATGTCGGGCAGGGGCTTAGCGTATTGTTGGAAACGGCGCACCGGTTTCAACTATACGACACAGGCCCAACCTTTGGCGCTACCTTCAGTGCGGCAAGACAGATGGTAATCCCCTCTTTACAACACTCTGGTGGATCGGTCGTCGATCACCTGATCATCAGTCATAAAGACAATGATCATGCGGGCGGTTTGCCAGACATTCTGGAAAAAGTGCCTGTAGGGCGTATTATTCTCTACGACGAATGTGGCAGGGAATGGGTATCAGATAACGTGAAATTCAGGACATTCTCGGCACTCGCCAGTCACCCGGGAATGCTAACCTCAGAAAATGATCGCTCATGTCTGCTATCGATCAGAACACACGGGTTCCATGTTCTTCTAACCGGCGATATTGAAGCAAAGGCAGAGTACGCGTTGCTTAATGAAGGTTCAGGTACCGTTGATGTGATGTCGGTTCCTCACCATGGAAGCAGCTCTTCGTCAACGCCAGCTTTGTTGAACAGGTTAAAGCCAAAGCTTGCGGTGGTTTCCAGTGGGTTTCAGAACCGCTTCAATCATCCTGATCCAGTCGTTTTGGAACGTTACCGCAAAAGATCTGCCCTGGTGTTGAATACCGCATCAAGTGGTGCGGTCGAGGTTTTGTTTACCCGTGAGAGTTATCGCGTAAGGGAAGCACGACAAAGTCGCAGAAGGATTTGGCGGCGATAGAACCTGATAGCGATAAAACCTGACTTTAGCGAAGCCGTTAGGGGATTTTCTGGCTTTCACTTGGCACGTTAACTCTGTAATCTCCACGCCTTTATTTTCTGACAGTTACAATATAATGCTAATCGATTCTGTACTGGCACATCTTGATCTCGAACAAATCGAGACAAATTTGTTTAGAGGTATCTCCGAGGCGCTCGGACCACCCAGGGTGTTTGGTGGCCAGGTGATAGGGCAGGCGCTTATCGCCGCGCTGCGAACTGTTGAAGACCGTCCCTGTCACTCGCTCCACGGATATTTTCTCAGGCCGGGAGATCCTTCGATCCCGATCATCTACGAGGTTGATAGAATTCGGGATGGTAAAAGTTTTACGACCAGGCGGGTTATTGCCATTCAGAAAGGAGAGGCTATTTTTAGTATGTCAGCTTCCTTTCAGATTTTTGAAGACGGTCTTTCTCATCAGATAGAGATGCCTGATGTCCCTGGCCCGGATGACCTTCCAACAGAAGAAGAAATGTTCGAGAAACGCAAAAAAGATATGACGCCCGAAATGATCACGATGATGAAAAGGGATCGCCCGGTAGAGATGAAGCGCGTCGAGGACATCGACTACCTCAACCCGGTAAAAAGCGACCCAGTGCAACATATTTGGTTCAGGTCCAAGAAAAAACTCGGGGACGACACCGCGCAGCACCAATGCTTGCTGGCTTATGCCTCTGACATGGGGTTGTTAAGTACGGCGACCTTGCCCCATGGCATGTCATTCATGACGGGCTTGATGACGGCAAGCCTGGACCACTCTATGTGGTTTCACCGGGACTTTCGGTTTGACGAGTGGGTCTTGATTGCGATGGATAGCCCCTCATCAGGGGGCGCTAGAGGTTTCAATCGTGGCAATATGTTTACCGAAGATGGTCGGTTGATTGCCTCAGTTGCCCAGGAGGGGCTGATGAGATTGATCAGGCGGGGGTGACTTTCTTCAATTGGCTCACCAGGTCCGTCTTGTCCCGCCGATTTAAAAAGCTGCCAATCTCCATTTCCTGGCCATGGGACCGGATAACCAGGGATGCTGGATCCCAAGGGTGTCGTGGTTTCTGGACATGCCATGTCGCCCACACTCTGATGAAAGTCCTTACGTTAGACGGTCCTTCAATTCCCTGTTCGATTTTGACTTCGTAGTCTGAAATAGTAATGACTTCTTGCCTTTTACATTGCTTGACGCAGTAATGAATGCAAAGAGCGACAGCCGTCATTTCCAGAATTGAAAAGGGCAGGATTACCCATGCACCGGCGAACAGGAAACCGAAGGCGATAACCATCGATACACCCATGAGGACAGACAGGCAGAGCACATTGGCTCGCCAACTCCATGAATGATTAGGTCGAAGGATAATGGTACCAGTGCGGTTGGCTTCATTGATATCTGTAACAACCATAAGTCGCCTCAGCTCTGCTTGAGAATATCGACAAGCGTCGATAGTAGTTGATCATTTTCCTCGCCGGTGCCAATACTGACCCTAAGCTTGTTATCCAACCGTTGCGCGTTGAAGTAGCGAACCAGAACATGCCTGTCTTTTAGTTTTTGGTAAAGTTCAGCGGCGCTAAATTTGATCGTGTCAGGGATCGTCGCTAGCAAAAAGTTAGCCTGACTGTCAGCACAATAAATACCCAGTACTTGGAGTTCTGCCCTTAGCCTGTCGCGCTCAAGGATCACTTTTTTTGCGTTTGCACGCACATGATCCTGGTCTGCGATCGCCGCCTCCGCGACCCGCTGACTGATGAAATCAAGGTTATAGCTGTCTCTTGTTTTGTGCAGCATGGGGGCTATCAATGATTGATCAGCGAGTCCGTATCCAAATCGGAGTCCGGCGAGCGAGTATCCCTTACTGAGCGTACGCAGAATTATCAGGTTGTCGTGCTCTTTGACTAACTGGGCGGTTTGATAATGATGGTCCACAAAGTCGATATAAGCCTCATCCAACAAAAGAATAGAATTAAGCTTGGATGCAAGTTTGGAAATCTGGTCGACCGGCATTAGAGCGCCGGTAGGTGCATGCGGGTTCACTAGAAATGTCAATTTCACCTTTTGGTCGTTCATGCTTTGCGCGAACTCCTCAGGCAGTGTCCAGTCAGCCAAGAGAGGCGCGTTAACGATGGGGCAATCCTGAATCTGCGCTAAAACAGAATACAGAGAATACGTAGGGTCGGTCATGCCGATTTTTTCACCCGGGTCGACAAAGGTAGTGATCACAAGTCTCAAAAGTTCATCGCCGCCTCGGGTAGCGATAACGTTTTTTAGGTCCAGGCCATGCAGTTCTGCCGCCAGCTGGCGAAATTTTTGTGCGGTTGCCGGTGGGTAGCGTCTGAGTGACTCGGGCTTAATCTGGCTTAATACGTTACTCACCTGTGGTGAAGGTGGGTAGGGATTTTCATTGGTGTTTAGTTTGATGGTTAGTTCATTATCCGGCTGCTCACCGCTGGCATAGCCTGCCATTCGACGGATATTCTCTCGTTCAAAATTCATTCTGTTAACCGTTATTAGCTGTCAAAAGGTTGGTAGCTGATGTCTAAAATAAAGAGCTCGGCATTGCCGGCTGGGAGTTTCACTAAGACCGTCGATGTCTTTTTTTTGCCGATTAGACCTTTCGCCATGGGTGAATTGAGGCTGATCCAGCCAAGCTTTGTGTCCAGTTCGTCTGCGCCAACGATGCGGAGTTCTGAGATTTCACCGTGTTCATTTTCGAGTCTGACCCATGCGCCGAAATAGACGGTGTCCTGATTGTCAGGTACGCGATCCACTATTTCCAGGTTGTCGAGTCTTTTCGTCAGGTAGCGGATTCTTTTATCGATTTCACGAAGCCGCTTTTTGCCGTAAATGTAGTCGGCATTTTCGCTTCGGTCGCCAAGCGCAGCTGCCGCACTTACTTGCCTTGTTACCTCGGGGCGAATGACTCGCCAAAGATTATTGGCCTCGTCTCGTAGGTTTCTTGCGCCTTGCGGCGTGATGTAAACCTTGCCTGTCATTGGCCAATGCTCAGTGATTCAAAAACAATGTAGGCCCAGACAATCCCGACCATGATAAGTGACATCATGACCGCAGCAGAGCCATAGTCTTTAGCGAGCTTCGAGAGTTCGTGGTGCTCAGTTCCGATTCGATCGATTGCTGCCTCTATGCCGGAGTTGAGTAACTCTACCGACAGCACGAAACAACACGCACTCAGCAGTCCTACCACCTGGCCGAGTGAACTGGCTAGATATGCGCCGGTCGGCACCAGAAAACCGAAAGCCATCATTTCTTGCCGAAAAGCGGCTTCATGCTTGAAGGCACTTTTTAGTCCCGCCAGTGAAAAACGTGTAGCGTTTAACAGGTGCGTCAGCCCCGTGTTTGTTTTCTTGTCAAAGGAGGGACTTTTGTCAGCGTGTTCGGTTTTCATGTTGTCTATTATAGTGGGGCTCATCGGCAGCGCCTAGTTTATGCGAATTTTCGCTTGAATCGACCCTAAATGACCTCACTTAGAGAATAGTAAGCCAAATACATAGGATGACCAGACGTGCGAATAGACAAATTTACCGCCAAGCTTCAGCAAGCGCTTTCCGATGCCCAGTCTATGGCCGTGGGTCGCGATCATAACAGCCTTGCGCCGACCCACCTTGTGCAGGCGCTGCTTCGTCAGCAGGGTGGCTCAGTAAGACCGATGCTAATGCAGATGGGGGTAGATACGGTCGCGATGGAGCGTGAACTAGAACTGCTGCTGGATCAGCTTCCCCAGATCAATGAAAACCTGGGTGATGTGCAAATGTCACCTGACCTGGGGCGGTTGCTTAATTTGGCGGATAAAAATGCCCAGCACAGTGGGGATCAGTTCATTACCAGTGAAATGGTCTTTTTGGCTGCAGCCGATGACCGTGGCGAGATTGGCGACCTGTTCATAAGGTGTCAGGTTCACAAAGAATCTCTGAGCCGTGTGATCGAACGGCTGCGCGGTGGTACAACCGTTGATGACCCGAATGCAGAAGACACTCGACAAGCGCTCGATAAATATACCGTCAACCTGACCGAGTTAGCCGAGCAGGGCAAGCTAGATCCTGTCATCGGGCGCGATGACGAAATAAGACGAACGATTCAGGTGCTGCAGCGACGCACTAAAAACAATCCTGTCCTAATTGGGGCGCCGGGTGTTGGTAAGACCGCGATTGTTGAAGGGCTGGCTCAACGAATTATCAATGGTGAAGTACCTGAAGGATTGCGCGATAAGAGAATTTTGGCCCTTGATATGGGTACGCTTATTGCCGGTGCAAAATTTCGTGGTGAATTCGAGGAGCGTTTAAAGGCTGTTTTGCACGAGGTGTCGAAGGCAGAAGGTCAGGTGATCTTGTTTGTCGATGAACTGCATACGATGGTTGGCGCCGGCAAGGCGGAGGGGGCGATGGATGCTGGTAATATGCTGAAGCCCGCGCTCGCTAGAGGTGACCTTCATTGTGTTGGTGCTACCACGTTGGATGAATACCGTGAGTACATTGAAAAAGATGCCGCGCTGGAACGCAGGTTCCAGAAAGTGCAAGTTGATGAGCCAAATGTTGATGATGCTATTGCCATTCTTAGAGGTCTCAAGGAACGGTACGAGGTGCATCACGGCGTAGATATTACGGACCCCGCTATCATTGCCGCGGCCCAACTGTCGCACCGTTATATTACCGACCGGCAACTCCCTGATAAGGCCATCGACCTGGTCGATGAGGCGGCGAGTCTGATCCGCATGGAAATGGATTCCAAACCGCAAGAGATGGATCGTTTGGAACGAAGACTGATCCAGTTCAAGATTGAACGTGAAGCGCTGAAAAAGGAGCAGGACGAGGGCTCCAGGCGGCGACTTGAAAGGCTTGATTCCGACATTAAGGCGCTGGGAAAGGACTATTCGGACCTGGATGACGTTTGGCGCGCAGAGAAAGCAGCGCTTCAAGGGGCCCAGCAGATTAAAGAGGGGCTTGAGCAAGCAAAACTGGATTTTGAGTTGGCGCGGCGCGCCGGAGACCTGACCAAAATGTCTGAGCTTCAATATGGCGCGATACCAGACTTGGAAAAACAGCTTGGACTTGCCCATTTAACCGACAGTTCGAATCTGACCTTGCTCCGAAATAGGGTGACTGAAGAGGAAATTGCAGAAGTCGTTTCAAAATGGACCGGTATACCCGTGTCCAAGATGTTGGAAGGGGAACGGGTCAAGTTACTAGCGCTAGAGGAGGAACTTCACAAGCAGGTGATTGGACAGGATGAAGCAGTAACTGCCGTCGCTAATGCCATTCGTCGTTCCCGTGCGGGTCTGTCCGACCCCGGTAGACCTAATGGATCATTCCTTTTTCTGGGTCCAACGGGTGTCGGTAAAACAGAGCTTTGTAAAACGCTGGCAAGATCCTTGTTTGATACAGAAGATTCGTTGATTCGTCTCGATATGTCAGAATTTATGGAGAAGCACTCCGTTGCGAGGCTTATTGGTGCGCCCCCAGGCTATGTGGGTTTCGAACAAGGTGGCTTTCTGACGGAAAGTGTTCGGCGAAAACCCTACTCAGTAATCCTGCTGGATGAAATCGATAAGGCGCATCCGGATGTCTTCAACATTTTATTGCAGGTGCTTGATGATGGTCGATTGACCGATGGGCACGGAAGAACGGTTGATTTTAGAAACACCGTCCTGGTGATGACATCAAACCTGGGATCCGACCTGATTCAAACAATGTCCGGTGGTGGTCACAACCAAATCAAGTCTGCTGTGATGAAGATTGTTTCGACGGCTTTTCGGCCTGAATTTATTAACCGGGTCGATGATGTAGTTGTTTTTCATCCTCTTGAAAAAGATCAAGTTAAAGGTATCGCGTGTATTCAACTTGATATTTTGCAGCAAAGGGTTAACGACGCCCATATCCATTTGCAGTTTGATGACGACTCGGTGGAGTTTCTTGTTGAGGTGGGCTACGACCCTATCTATGGCGCCAGACCGTTAAAGCGAGCTATTCAGCAATACGTAGAGAACCCGTTGGCACAGGCAATCCTGTCAGGAGAGTACGTAAACGGAGATCAGATTCAAGCGAGAATGCTTGATAAAGGCATTGTTTTCAGCAAAATCTAAAAAGTACTGTACATAAACACAGCTAAAATGTACTGTGTGTTTATCCAGTAGTCGGATCAAGCTTTAGTACAGGTTGATAAAGGAGATGCCCATGAAATCCCGATTTTCGAAAGCAAAAATTGTTTTGTTAGAAAACAAAATCGCAAAGAAGGTGCAAGCAGGCGATGTATTTGTAAAACAGCATGTGTCTGAAACACAGCATGCACCTGAAAAACAGCATGCACCTGAAAAACAGCATGCACCTGAAAAACAGAATATGTCTGAAACACGGCATGCACCTGAAAAACAGAATATGTCTGAAATACAGCATGCACCTGACAAACACGCCGCATCTAAAAAGTACGAGGTGGGTTTGCTGGGAGCTGATGATAGTCCTCGATTATCTCTAGTTGAGCTGAAAATGCCGGCAGATGCCGCAGTAGCCAAAGGTGCTATTCATGCAAAATATCATTCGGTTCTAGCGATGGAGGCAGCAAGAAAAATGCGCAGGTCGCGCCAGAAGCTAAGAACCGGCCAACAAGTTTGTCATCACTTAAGGATGATGCTTGCAAGTGACCCTTCTCCTAGCGAGCCTGCGCCCTTGAAACAGGCAGCTGGTGCAGAACCTCAGTTTCGATTAGGTTTCTGATCGATTCATGTTACGACCGTAACAGCGTTCAACGTTGTATCAGGTAACAAGGTTGGCTCAGGTAACAAGGTTGGCTCAGGTAACAAGGTTGGCTCAGAGGTAATAAGGTTGGCTCAGGTAACAAGGTTGGCTCAGAGGTAATAAGGTTGGCTCAGAGGTAATAAGGTTGGCTCAGGTAACAAGGTCGCTGCACTTACACCGGCACTTACACTTACACCTGCACCTGCACCGGCACTTACACCTACGCTAAGACCTATGCCAGAACTTATAGGAGCATCTACTCGAGTGACCCCTCGGGCGGTGCGCCGCGGACGATGTCTTAAGCACCTCGGCTGGATGATGACATTAAGTCTTCGGCGATTCTTTTAGTGTGAAATGACCCCTGATCACCGGTTTTTATAGCCAGATCGGCACGTCTTTATTCTTTGTTGTTCCATTGGTCTTCTGTACGTTGATAAATCTGCTGTCTGGGAAGACTGCCCCGTGCATGAGATAATCTGACGCTGTGTTTATGACGCCACACTGTTCATCATTTTTTTATCGGGTTGCTGTTAGTCATCAGGGTATTTTCCTTGCGCGCGAGAATTAAGTATAAAAAAGCGGGTTGTTGCCTGGCTAATCAACGTGACTTAGATAAAGGGAAGAAAAGCTAATGATAAGTCCCCATCAGTTTTCGTGAGTAACTCAGAGGTGGTAGATGTTTGCATCGTCGGTGCCGGCGTCATTGGCCTTGCCATTGCACGAGAGTTAGCGACTTCCGGGAAAGATGTCTTGTTGCTAGAACAGGGACCAAGGTTTGGTGAGGGCATTAGTAGTAGGAATAGCGAAGTCGTACACGCTGGAATTTATTACCCGACTGGTTCGCTAAAAGCCGAGCTTTGTGTGCGGGGTAAGTCGTTGCTCTATGAGTATTGCGAGTCAAGGAGCATTGGTCATGACCGAATCGGTAAACTGATCGTCGCTACCACGATGGGTGAGCAGAAGCGGCTAGAGGGTATCAAGCAACAAGCTGCGGATAACGGCGTTGACGATCTGATTGAAGTCTCCCGGCATCGGCTTAAAACAATAGAGCCGGCGCTAAACGCTAATATGGCTTTACTGAGTCCCTCGACAGGGATTGTTAGTGCCTCTGATTTGATGATGTCGTTACTTGCTGACCTCGAGTCTTGTGGGGGTACACTTGCAACAAGGTCTTTTGTCAGTCTGGTTAAACGTGGGCCGGCAGGTTTCACTGTGAGTTGTAAGGTCGAGAATGAGCTCTATGACATTCAGTGTGAGCGATTAGTCAATGCCGCTGGATTAGGGGCACAGCGGCTTGCTGCAGCTATCGAAGGTTTATCGGCATCTTCTATACCGCCGCTTTTTCTTTGCAAGGGAAATTATTTCAACTATCAAGGTCAGTCTCCTTTTTCGCATCTGATTTATCCCTTGCCAGAACGTGACGGTACAGGACTGGGTGTGCATGCAACGATTGACCTTGGTGGACAGGTCAAATTCGGGCCCGATGTGGAGTATGTGGACACTGAGGGCTACGCTGTGTCCGAGCAGCGGTTGGCTCAAGGCGTTAATGCGATCAGGCAATATTTCCCTGCGGTGGACTCGGGCCGTTTGGTCGCTGGATATGCTGGCATCAGGCCAAAGCTGCAAGGCCCAGGAGATCCGTTTTGTGATTTTGTTATCCAGGGCCAGGATGTCCACCATGTCCCAGGGTTGGTGAATCTGTTTGGCATAGAGTCCCCGGGTTTGACTTCCTGTATGGCCATAGCAGAAACTGTTGCCGCACGACTTTACCCGCGATGAGGGCATCGGGCGGAGTGCGGTATTTATCAGTAATGGGGTCGTTTTTGCGCCCTTATATTACACTTATTGAGGTATCTGATGTCTAGTCACACACATGATGATCATGGTCATCATGGTCATCATGGGCACGAACACAACGTTGAGTTTAGGAACATTAGTACCAGTTTCGTCATTGCTGTTGTCGCTAACTTAGGCTTCACCGGGTTAGAAGCCTTTTATGCCTTGATCACTGGTTCAGCCAGCTTGCTGGCGGACGCCGGGCATAACCTTTCCGATGTTCTGGGCCTACTACTAGCGTGGGGTGCTGCATATCTTGCGACTCGCAGCACCAGTAGCCTTTACAGTTATGGTTATCGACGCACAACGATTCTCGCGGCGATAACGAACGCGCTGGTGCTGATGTTTGCCTCAGCCTTTATAGCGTTCGAGTCAATAGACAAAATACTAAACCCAACGAAAGTGCCGGAGATTATTATCATGATCGTCGCCGGAATAGGCATTGCGGTGAACGCAGGTTGTGCCATGTTATTTAGGTCTTCGAGTAAAGACGACCTAAACATGAAAGGCGCTTATCTTCATCTTGCTTATGATGCGCTGATATCAGTAGGCGTCGTCGTCGCCGCCGCGGCCATGTATTTTACCGGATGGCTTTGGCTGGATGGCGCAGTGGGTATGCTCATTGTTGTGGTTATCGCCTGGGGAACCTGGGGATTACTGATGGACAGCGTGAACATGATTCTTGATGCGGTTCCCAGGCATATCGACCGTGAGGCCGTACATAACTATTTGCTAGGCATCGATGGTGTCAGCGAGGTCCATGATCTTCATATATGGGCGCTTAGCACCAACGAAAGCTGTCTGACGGCGCATCTAGTGATGCCAGAGAATACCTTGTGGGATGCTGAGGCAGGCTACGGGAATATAGGTAAGGCGCTCAACGATGAGTTCAAGATTCAGCACGTGACGCTGCAGGTTGAAAAAGATTTCGATTGCGCCACCCAGGATTGTGATTAGTGTCCCCAAAAAACGGAGTAGCGACGTAAATGACAACGTTATCAAGATTCTATCAACAGGTTCGTGAAGCTCGCCCGGTGGAAGCGATAATACTTGATGACCCGATCCCTCTGGCAGAGCTTCAGACGCCAGCGTTGATTATCGATCTGGATGTGTTCGACGCTAATCTTGCCAAAATGCAGTCTTACCTGGACCAGCAGAATATTGGACTTAGAGCTCACACCAAAATGCACAAGTGCCCGATCATCGCTCGCAAGCAGATTGAAGGCGGCGCCGGCGGCGTTTGTGCGGCAAAAGTTAGCGAGGCAGAGGTTATGTGCGCTGCGGGTATCAAGGATGTCCTGATCACCTCGCCGATAGCAACGCTGGACAAGGTAAATCGATTCGTTGCCGCTCGAAGAAACCATCCTGGCTTAAAGATTGTCGTAGACAGCGTCCATGCAGCGGATCTTTTGGCAAAAGTTGCCGACTCGGAGGGGCTTGTTGTCGATGTCTTTGTAGACCTTGATCCCGGCATGGGGCGCACCGGAATCGAAACAGGAGATAAAGCACTGCAATTGGTTCGACACATTGGTGAATCGAATTCGCTGAATTTCGCCGGAATCCAAATGTACGCTGGCAACTGCATGCATATTGAAGGGTTCTCCAAGCGCCAGGAAAAATATACTCATATAATGGACAAGGGAATTCAGACCCTAAGGTTGCTTGATCAGGCAGGAATAGAGGTGCCTGTTGTGTCCGGTGGAGGAACCGGGACTTACAATATGGAGCACGATCTAGGGCTTATTAATGAGCTTCAGGCCGGCTCTTATGCCTTTATGGATATAGAGTATCGGGATATTGGGGGCGTTGACTCAGCGCGGTTTACGGATTTTGGTGTATCTCTGCACGTGCTCGTTACTGCGATCAGTCAGCCGCAGCGTCGGCTTATTACCGTTGACGGGGGTTTTAAGTCATTCGCTTCGGACAAGATGGCACCAGAATTTCAGGATGTCGAGGGCGTCACCTTTCATTGGGGTGGCGATGAACATGGCATCGTGCAGTTGAATAATCCGTCGCGTGAAATTCGCCTAGGGAGCAAACTTTCAATGATTACGCCGCACTGCGATCCAACCGTAAACCTGCATGATTTCTATTTCCCTTATCGTGATGGTCTGGTCCATGAGGTTTGGCCAATTTCTGCTAGAGGGTTTTCACATTGAGTTTAGAAGCACCATGGTTCGAAGATTTCTCTATAGGCGACGATCTGAGCGCTGTTCCTTCGATTACGGTGACCGATGGCTACGCGGCGATTCACCAAATGGTTTTTGGAGATCGCTCGCGGCTACCACTCGACCTTGTTTTATCCCGGCAGGTGACAGGACAGGATAGGTCGTTGGTCAACCCTGCTTTGGTGAGCAATATCGCGATCGGCCAGAGCACGATCCCTACGCAACGCGTATTGGGCAACCTGTTTTATCGTGGCTTACGGTTTCATCGGCCCGTTTATATCGGGGACACTCTGACAACGACAACGAGGGTGGTGGCGCTTCGGCAAAATGCGATAAAACCCGGGAGACCTTCCTCAGGTATGGTTGGGCTGGAAATGCACGTCGTAAACCAAGATGGTGAGACTGTCTTGCTATTCTGGCGATGTCCCATGGTGCCCTGCAGAGAAGAAAATGCTGATACCGGTCACAATGATGACTTGTCGGTTATGCCAGAGAGTATCGATCGCAAAGACCTTTTGGCTGCTGTACCTGATTGGAACCTTGGTTTACTGCCAGCGGTCACAGAGGAGTTCAGTCCTGAAAACGTGATTAAAGTCGAAGCCCGGGACACTGTCACTTCTGCGCCAGAAATAGTTCGCATGACATTAAACCTGGCGATGACTCATACCGATGCAGGCCGTGGCATTTATAAGAGGCGACTGGTCTACGGTGGGCACACCATTTCGCTAGCGGCTGCACAGCTTTCAAGGGTACTCCCTTCGCTCGCAACCGTGCTTTGCTGGTACAAATGTGACCATGTCGCTCCTGTGTTCGAGCAGGACATATTGAATAGCGTCATAACGGTCAAGGGAGAAATCACGACAGGTAAGGGTAAAATATTAGACCTTGGAATAGAGGTGTATGCAGAAAGAGGGGCGGAAGCACCAGAAGCTGGAAATGGTGTCAAAGTGCTTGATTGGCAAATCGCTGTATTAGTCGGAGGTAAAAGTGTCTAAAGGTGTACTGAGTGGAATGAAAGTCGTGGAGGGTTCTGCCTTCGTCGCAGCGCCTTTGGGCGGGATGACTCTGGCTCAGCTTGGCGCAGATGTCATTCGATTCGACCCGATTGGCGGTGGCCTCGATTACCGACGTTGGCCTATTACGGAAAATGGTATGAGTCTGTTCTGGGCAGGCATGAATAAAGGCAAACGCTCTTTTCAGGTCGATATTGGACATGAGGAGGGTCGTGAATTGATTATGGAGTTGCTCCGCGGTACCAGTCAGGAAGATGGGATATTTTTAACCAACTTTCCTGAGCGTGGCTGGTTGGCTTACGAAAAACTCAAGCAAGTTCGTGAGGATCTCATTTACATCAATATTATGGGCGATAGGAAAGGGGGGTCAGCTCTGGATTACACGGTGAACTGCGCGGTAGGGTTTGCCAGCGCAACAGGAGACCCTAGCAATGATGCCCCCACTAATTATTTGTTGCCTGCCTGGGATAACATTACTGGGCAGATGTCCGCGGTGGCGTTGTTGGCTGCCGACCGTTTCAGGCGTATCAATGGTCAGGGGCAATTGGTGAAGGTTGCCCTAAAAGATGTGGCCGTCGCAACGGCAAGTAACCTCGGTAATATCTCAGAGGTGACGATTAATAACGAAGACCGGCAGAAGGCGGGTAATTACCTTTATGGCGCTTTTGGTCGGGACTTTGTGTCAAAAGATGGCGTGAGGGTGATGATTGTTGGCCTAACGCCTCGTCAGTGGAAGGGCATTGTTGAATCAATGGGGATCGCGGGTCAGATGTCATCCCTGGAGACTGAGTTGGGCTTTAGTCTTTCACGCGAGGGTGAGCGATTTAAGGCTCGCGATAAAATAGCGGCGTTGATCGAGCCATGGTTCGCCACCAAAGTCTATTCAGAGATTTGCCCTTTGTTTGATGAACATGCAGTTTGCTACGGACCTTATAGAACTTTTAGGGAAATGGTTGAAAGTGACGATGACTGCTCAGTAGATAATCCGATGATGGGAACGGTGACCCAGCCGAATATTGGAGAGTATCTAGCCTCGGGTTCACCAATCAGGTTTGTAGACGACAACTTGGAAACGCTGCCTGCGCCGACGCTTGGACAGCACACTGAGCAAATCCTAAAGGAAGAGCTCTCTTTGAGTGACGGCGAAGTCGGCCGCTTGAAGTCCCAGGGTATTGTCGACTGGTAACGGTTTTCGGGTCTTCTTTATTGGGCATAAGGGCCGGAGTGCCTTGATTTTATTGGGTATTCCCAACGCTTGATACCGTCCAATCCGGTCTTTTATGGTACAGTGTGCGAAATTTAAATCGCCTCGGAGTGTAACTTTGTTTGAATTAGTTCAGGCCGGTGGGTGGTTAATGATTCCAATTCTTTTTTGCTCCGTCATTGCCGCAGGTATCTCAGTGGAAAGGTTTTGGACGCTCCGTGCTGAGCAGGTGGCTCCTCGAAACCTGCTTACCCAAGTCTGGACCTGGATCAAGAACAACGAGATGGACAATAGCAGGTTGCGCGAATTGAAAAGCGGTTCACCGCTCGGGCAGATACTTGCCGCGGGCATCACATCCCATCGTCGCGGCAGGGACGTGATGAAAGAGTCCATTGAAGAAGTCGCCAATCACGTTGTCCATGAACTAGAGCGATATCTAAACACGCTGGGTACGGTGGCGGCAATCACGCCGCTGCTTGGGCTGCTTGGCACTGTTATTGGTATGATTAAAGTATTCGCCGCCATTCAGCTCGAAGGCACAGGCAACGCGGCCGTGTTGGCTGGTGGTATATCAGAAGCGCTGATCACCACTGCCGCAGGATTAAGCGTGGCGATCCCAAGCCTGTTTTTCCACCGTTATTTTCAGCGTAAAATTGACGAATTAGTGATCTACATGGAGCAGGAGGCGCTGAAACTGGTTGAGGTGCTTAACACTGACAGAACGGACAACCCAGAGATAAAGCGTCCGGGAATGATGCAGGCAGCAACTAGGTGAAGTTCTCCAGGCGGGTTCGCCAAGAGGTAGAGGTAAACCTGACACCGCTCATTGATGTGGTGTTTCTATTACTGATTTTTTTTATGGTCTCGACGACCTTCACAAAAGAAACCCACCTTTTGATTGATTTGCCAGAATCCAGCGCGCAATCAGATCGTGTGGCAGATCTTCAGATTGAAGTTTTAATCACCCAGGAAGGCGATTTCGCGGTAAATGGTGTGGCATTAATCAACCGAGAGCAAAGAACGCTTCGGTCTGCCATCGTCAAGGTCAGTGAAGGTGATACAGCGATTCCAATGGTAATTACTGCTGATTCGGCTACCCCACACCAGTCTGTGGTAACGGCAATGGATGTTGCGGGTCAACTGGGATTCTCGCGTTTGAGTATCACGACCACATTGGCTAACCCCGCGGACTGATCATGGCGCGTGACGAACACAAATCTGACTTAGAGATCTATCGTAGACTATTAACCTACGTGCTGCCCTACTGGGCGGCGTTCCTAGTCAGTATTGTCGGTTTTTTGATCTACTCACTGTCGAATGTCTCTTTTGTTTGGCTAGTCAGCTACATCGTTGATTCGCTTCAATCGGGTGCTGTCCCTATTGCAGCCAACGTAAAGGAATATCTGGCCGCGATCCTTGGCGATCAGGGAGACCTTAATCGGACACTGATACCTATTCTGCTCGTGTTAATTGCGACGACCCGCGGGCTTGGCGCGTTTGTTGGAAACTACTTTATTGCGTACGTATCCAACAACCTCGTTCACAACCTTAGGCGAGAGTTATTTGATCGACTGCTGACCTTACCCAGTGCTTTTTATGACCGGCATGCGATGGGTCATTTGGTTGCCAAGGTGACTTTTCACGTGACCCAGGTGACGGGTGCGGCGACCGATGCCGTGCGGGTCATCATTCGAGAAGGATTCACAGTCATTGGGTACATGGGTTACCTCCTGTTTCTTAGCTGGGAGCTAACCCTGGTATTCTTTGCAGTCGCACCGATTATTGCGCTGTTAGTCAGCCTTGCAGGTAAGCGATTCAGGCGAATCAGCGAACGTATTCAGAATTCGATGGGCGATGTCACACATGTCGCGTCCGAGGCTGTTCAGGGGTACCGTGAAGTCAGGACCTTCGGTGGTAGTGACTACGAAAGCGAGCGTTTTAACAAGGTTAGCCAAGATAATCGTCGGCAATCGATGAAAATGGTCGTGACATCATCTCTGGCGACACCTGCAATCCAGATCATGGTTTCCTTTGCTCTTGCGGGGCTTGTCTGGCTTGTGCTGGATCCTGTTTTCCTTGCGAGTATGTCTACCGGCGGGGTCATTGCGTTTATCACGACTGGTGGCCTGTTGGCTAAACCGATCCGGCAATTGTCAGAGGTCGTGGCGACGGTGCAGAAAGGGCTGGCAGCAGCCGAAGATATTTTCGATTTGTTTGATGAAGAAGTAGAAGAAGACCTGGGTAACCTGGAGATCGATAGGGTTGCCGGAAAGGTTGAATTCAGGAATGTCGTGTTCGGATACCAGGGTAACGCTAAGTCCGTATTGAAGGGCATCAGCTTTACGGTAAACCCGGGGGAGACCGTAGCTTTGGTTGGTAGATCCGGCAGCGGCAAGAGCACTCTGATGAGCCTGATACCGCGCTTTTATGCTCCGAACACGGGTGAGATCCTTATTGACGGTCACCCAATAAACTCCTTTACCCTCAATAACCTGAGGGAACAGATCGCGATCGTGAGCCAGCAGGTTACCTTATTCAACGATACGGTGATGCGAAACATCGGTTATGGCACCCTTCAGGGGGCCAGCAGGGATGCTGTAAGGGACGCTGCGGAAAAAGCCTACGCCTGGCACTTTATAGAATCGTTAGATTCCGGGCTCGACACCATCGTCGGAGATGACGGCGTGCTTTTATCCGGCGGCCAGCGACAGCGACTCGCCATCGCTAGAGCATTTTTAAAGGATGCGCCGATTTTGATTCTTGATGAGGCAACTTCTTCGCTGGATACTGAGTCTGAGCGTTATATACAGGCGGCGCTCGAGGCTGTTGTTCAGGGCAGGACGACTTTTATTATTGCACACCGGCTGTCAACGATAGAAAAAGCAGATCGAATTTTTGTGATTGAAGAAGGTCAGGTCGTTGAAGAGGGTAACCATAAGGAATTGTTAGCGAAAGGTGGGTTTTATTCTCAGTTACACGCTAAGGATGAGATTGCCGAAAGCACGCCCTCCGAGCCTAAACCGATAGCGGTTGGTGCCCAGTTTGAAATAAGCAAACAGAATATAAGGGGTGTTGGTTCCAGTTTTCTGGTTGATGCCTGGTACAACGATACTTTGTGGGTCAAGGCATTTGCGCCCTTATCCTATCTGTACAGGTTGCTCGCTTTGCTTCGTAAAAACTGGCTGAGAAAACGGGCTATTTGGAAATCTCCTGTGCCGGTTATCGTGGTGGGAAATATTTCTGTGGGTGGTACAGGTAAATCGCCGTTGGTTATAGGACTTGTTCAACATCTGAAAGGTCTGGGTTTGAGACCTGGCGTGGTAAGCCGGGGCTACGGCGCTGATTCAAACCGTTACCCGCTGGAAGTGACTGTGGACTCTTCAGGATCTGAAGTTGGTGACGAGCCGCTGATGATCTTCAAACGAACCGGAGTGCCTGTGGTTGTAGACCCAGACAGGGTTCGTGCGGTGAAAGAACTTACCAGCCATCACCAGTGCGACGTGGTCGTGAGTGATGATGGATTGCAGCATTACGCGCTGGCTAGAGATATAGAGATAGCGGTAGTCGATGGAGCACGAGGCCTGGGGAATGGGCTCTGTCTGCCCGCTGGCCCCCTCAGGGAACCGGCGTCGCGATTGGACGAGGTTGACATGGTTGTGATTAACGGTGAAGACAGCGTGCTGCAATTAGAGCGTGCTGAAAATGCTTCAACGATGCAATTGAAACCAGTCAGGCTGGTGAATATGACATCTGGTGACGGGGAGGCTGCTGATTCACTTGAAGGTAAAACTGTTCATGCTGTGGTCGGGATTAGTCACCCTGAGCGGTTTTTCAATACGCTTAAATCACTTGGAGTCGTGATCATACCCCACGAGTTTCCAGACCATTACCCGTTTACAATTGCAGATGTTAGCTTTGGTGACAATCTTCCTGTCGTAATGACAGAAAAAGACGCTGTTAAGCTCGACAAACGGGGCTTGCCAGAGAGTTTATGCTGGTATCTTGAAGTTGAAGCCTGCTTTGATATTGCGCAAGTTGATACCCTTCTGCGCAAGGCAGGGATCGACACAACACAACATACTGATGGAGGCTGATATGCCTGTAGATAAAAAACTATTAGCGATTCTTGTTTGTCCGATATGCAAGGGAGCGTTGACCTATGAAAAAGAAAATGAAGAGCTTGTCTGTCACGCAGAGAAACTTGCTTTCCCAATACTAGACGACATTCCAATCATGTTGGAATCAGAAGCCCGTCAATTGGAAGCGGGGGAAGCCTCATAGCTGGTTTTAACGTCATTATCCCTGCCCGGTATGAATCATCGAGGTTTCCGGGAAAGCCTCTGATCGACCTGGATGGTAAATCGATGATTAGAAGGGTCTACGAGCAGGCATCTAATAGTGACGCTGATGCCGTATATGTCGCAACTGATGACGCTCGGGTTGCAGATGAAGTCGCGAGCTTTGGTGGCCGAGTGGTCATGACTCGCCAGGATCATCCAACTGGCACCGATCGTATTTTTGAAGCAGCCAGTCTAATTGGATTGGCGGACGATGACATTGTTGTCAACGTACAGGGAGATGAACCGCTCATCCCACCCTCCGTCATTAATAAAGTGGCCGACATGATCGACTCAAATGTTCAGATGTCGACCCTCTGTGAGCTTATTGTCGATCCATCGGAAGTATTTGATCCCAATGTCGTTAAGGTTGTCGCGGATGATAACGGTATTGCACTGTATTTTTCACGTGCCCCTATTCCGTGGTCCAGGGATCATTTTGGATCAGGCTCGGTTCCCGAGGGGATAAGCTGGTACCGTCATCTTGGGATCTATGCCTATACTGTCGCGATGCTGACTAGATTTGTGACCTGGGATCCCGCGCCCTTGGAAGAAGCTGAAAAGTTAGAGCAACTACGGGCGCTTTCCAATGGTGAGGCAATAAAAATTGCCATCTCGCCGGCTAAAATTCCTCCTGGAATAGACGTCCCGGGAGATGTTGAACGTACGCTTCAAGTCCTGAAGGAGGGCACATGAATTATTCGATTATTGTGAAAGAGGATTGTGCGACTTGTCAGTTAGTGGTCCCTGTCATAAAACAATTGCAAACGGACGACGAGCTAACGATATATAGCCAGGATAACGTGCAATTTCCAGCTGGCGTTTCCGTAATAGATGACACGGAACTGGAATACTCTTGGCGTCGTAGGATCGAAACCGTGCCAACGCTTATCAAGTTCGATGTTAATGGCGCAGAGATCTCAAGAGTGGTTGGTTGGGATAAAAACGAATGGCAGGTGCTGACAGGCAGACCGTTGGGGTTTGATCTCCCAAACTTCCGTCCTGGCTGTGGGTCAAAGAGTGTTGATCCTGGTATGCCAGAAAAGCTGTCGGCACGCTTTGACAGGGATAAGCTGCAATCCCGCCAAGTGAGTGTCTCAACGGAAGAGGATGATATAGAGGCCTGCTACGAAAGGGGTTGGTCAGATGGTTTGCCAGTCGTGCCCCCCACCGCAGAACGCGTCATGCGTATGTTGACGGGGACGAGCAGGTCACCAGAGGAAGTCGTCGGTATTGTGCCGCCGGACCTGGTAACTTGCACGATCGAAAAGATTGCAATAAATGCGGTGCTGGCCGGATGCAAACCAGAATACCTTCCGGTTGTAATTGCCTCAGTAGAGGCAGCGCTGCAGGATGAGTTTTGTATGCACGGCTTGTTAGCAACAACCTATTATTCAGGGCCTCTGGTCATCGTAAATGGGCCCCTGAGCCGAGCCATCGGTATGAATTCGAGGGGCAATGTACTTGGTCAGGGTAATAGGGCAAACGCGACTATTGGACGGGCCCTACAGCTGGTAATCCGTAATGTTGGCGGAGGTAAACCAGGCGGGGTGGATCGTTCGGCGTTCGGGAATCCCGGGAAGTACACCTACTGCTTTGCAGAAGACGAGACAAACTCCTGTTGGGAATCGCTGGCTGTTGAGAAAGGTTTTTCTGAAACCGCGTCGACAGTGACGTTGTTTGCGGCCGACGGCATGCAAGGGATTGTTGACCAGAAGTCACGCGACCCGGAATCGCTAAGCCGCAGTTTTGCCGCGGCTTTAAGAGTTGTGGGGCATCCCAAAATGATTCTGGCGTCAGATGCAATACTTGTGGTTTCACCGGAGCATGAGCGGATTTACCGACAGGCGGGTTGGGCCAAGCAGGATGTCAAAAATTACCTTAACAAAATTCTGACGATCGATGGAGCTGAACTGGTGGCAGGTGCAGGTGGTATTGCTGAGGGAATTCCAGCGAAGCTCGCCGGTAAACAATTACCGAAGTTTAGGGAAGGTGGACTTAATATCGTCAGAGCTGGTGGCAGCGCTGGTATGTTTTCTGCCATTATCGCAGGATGGGGCGCCAGCGGATCAATTGGTAGCATACCGGTGACCCGCGAAATAAAGTAAGAGAAAAAGGAAAAACTATGACTATATTTATGGATCCAACCTCGGAGAGGGCGCCTGAAAACAGGCAGCCATTGCCGAGGCCAGCTGACCTTCAAGGCAAGACGGTTGGGTTGCTGGATATTTCGAAGCCTAAAGGTAATATTTTCATCGACCGACTCGAAGACCTTCTTGTTCAGAAAGGCCTGACAACCAAGCGGTACATCAAACCGACCTTTACCAGAGTTGCACCTATTGAGCTTAATCAACAGATCGCAGCGGAATGTGATGTCGTTATTGAATCGCTAGCGGACTGAGGTTCGTGTACGTCGTGCAGTTTGCATGACATTATGGATTTGGATAGCAGAGGCGTTCCTGGAGGGTTTGTTGCCTCCACGGAATTTATTGAGGCGGCGAAAGCTCAGGCAGAATCGCTAGGGTTCGACCCCTATAAGGTGTTCGTTGGTCACCCGATACAGGATAGAACTGATGCAGAGATGCAGACATTGGCAGAAGAAGCTTTCGAAGATATCCTGGCGATGATTCTCGACCAAAAGTAGTCCCCCTAGAAGTGGCGGGTGTCAGCGCCACTTCAAGGTGTCTATTTTTAACCTGAACCTATTTAGGCGTGTCGATTGAAGATCCATCAAAATATATCATTGGCTGATAAAAATACGTTACGCCTTGAAGCCCGGGCCGAGTGGTATTGCCAAGTCTATACGCTGGAGGAGTTGCAAGAGGCTGCGGAATTTGCGCTAAACCATAAGCTTAGGGTGATGGTGCTTGGTGAGGGCAGCAATATTGTTCTCGCAGACAATTTGCCGGGGCTGGTCATCCAAAATCGAATCCCAGGGGTGAAACATGATGCAGAAATCGTGCACGCCGCAGGTGGAGAAAATTGGCACAGTCTAGTTTGCTCTACTGTCAGGTCCGGGCTGTTTGGTCTCGAGAATCTTGCCTTGATTCCGGGTACCGTCGGCGCCGCACCGGTCCAGAATATTGGCGCTTACGGCGTCGAACTGAGTGATCGATTGCTTTCACTCAAAGCACTACACATTCCTACCCTGGAACAGAACACGTTCAATAACACCGAGTGCCAGTTCGCTTACAGGGACAGCCTGTTCAAAAAAAATGATGAATGGGTTATTACTGAGGTAAGTCTGGCACTGTCAAAGAGCTGTGAGGGCATTACTTCTTACCCTGGTATTGGGTCCTATTTAGAGGAACGCCAACTGGGCACGTCAGGGGAGTCTATCGTTGCGGCTGTGTCGCATATCCGAGCATTGAAATTGCCGGACCCGTCACGGGTTCCGAATGTGGGTAGTTTTTTTAAAAACCCAGTGTTGGCGGATGGGCGGGCTAAAACGTTTGCCAAGGCATTTCCTAACGTCGTGCAATTTTCTGTGGCAGGTGGGAAAAAGCTCTCCGCTGCGTGGCTCATTGATCACGTTGGGTTAAAAGGCTACCGGGTAGGCCGGTTTGTAGTCTCAGAAAAGCATGCGCTGGTCATCATTAACGAGGGCAACGGCAAGCAGTTGGAATTGTTTGAACTGATTGGCATTGTTAAGCAGAGGGTCAAGGACACGTTCGGGATAGAGCTGGAAATTGAACCCAGAGTCTATCCCGACCGTTTTGTGATGTCCTGTTGAGTTAGGTTAGCAGATTAACCTTTATCGGTGGGTTTGCCGGCACTCCTTGGATCGTTGGATATACGACCAACAAGGCTGGGGTGTGACTCTGCCACTGTCCTAGACGTTGTTAACGGACTTGGTGCGGCGCTTTTAGCGACACCCGGCTGGAGTACAGCCGACCGAGACTGTTTCCCAGGATTATTCCTTGGGTCATTTCCGCTTCGCCCGAGACTAGCTGGGTGCGCAGTCGTCGTAGTGACAGCAGGCGCTTCTTGCTTTTTCGGTGAGCTGTCCGTCTGTACCGCGTCACCAGGGGCCTCAGTCGCCTTAGCGGGCGCTTTCTTTTTCGCGGCTGCGGGCTTCCGCTGTGTTTTCTTGACAGGCGCTTCAATTGCCGCGTCCGGCGCCGTTACAGTCTGCTCGAGCTCTTTTGAGGGCTCAGGCACGACGACAAGCTCAGGTGCTACAGATTGTTCAGGTGCAGGCGTTTGCTTAGGTGTAGCAGCTTGCTCAGGTGTAGCAGCTTGCTCAGGTGTAGCAGCTTGCTCAGGTGTAGCAGCTTGTTCAGGTGTAGCAGCTTGTTCAGGTGTAGCAGCTTGTTCAGTTGCAGCAGCCTGTTTAGGTGCTACAGCTTGTTCGGGTGCTACAGCTTGTTCGGGTGCTACAGCTTGTCCTGATACATCCTGTACTATTGTCGCTGTGACTTCTTCCTCTTGAACTCTTTTTACCCGGTTAGATCGTTCCCGATTACCGCGATTTCTTTTGTCACGCCCTTCACCGGTAGCAGCCTGATCGTCCTGATCATTACGAACTTTGCGTTCATTTCGGGGATTGCTTGAACGTTTTCTCTCTTGATCATTCTTGCGATCGGCTTTCTCATCCCTTACCGGCCGCTTGTTCTCACTTTGCTTATTTTCCTTCTGCTTGTTCTCACTTTGCCTGTTTTCATTCTGCTTGTTCTCACGAGGCTTACGGCCTTCTTCGGAGCGTCGATTATCCTGCCGATTATCCTGTCGATTGTCCTGCTTTTTATCCTGCCGATTTTTATCGTTGTTAGTACGTCGATTCTGGTTACCCTGACCGTCTCGGCTATTCTGTGATCGACTGCGACCACTCTGACGTTTTTGCTCAGAGGGCTTGGACTCAACTTTTTTGGGACTTCCGAACAGTTTGCCGAGAAGCTTCGAAATAAAACCCTCTTCTTTACGTTTCGGTGCTGACTTTGCGGCCAACTTGGGCTTAGCCTTCGCACTCGGCGCTGCTTTTTCAGCTGCCGGTGGCGGCGCAGTTGGAGCAACAGTTTGTACTGCCGCCCGTTCTACTGAGGCCGGTTTAGCCGCCGTCACAACAAGCTCCTCTTTTTCCTCCGAGCTGGTGATATCGTAAGAAGCTGCTGTTTCCTCTGTCGCGTCCTGTGTCCTAATTCTTTCTACGCGGTAGTGGGGTGTATCCATCTGCGGGTCAGGGACAACAACGACCCTAACTTTGCTACGTTCTTCGAGTTCGGAAAGGACATTCCGTTTCTCATTAAGGATGAAGGAGGAGACGCTGATGGGCAGGAACGCTCGGATTTCTGAGCTGGATTCCTTCAGTGATTCTTCTTCGATCATCCGAATGACGGCAAGTGCGGATGACTCGACGTCTCTGATTGTTCCAAGACCACTGCATCTTGGGCAGACCACACCACTGGTTTCCCCGAGTGAAGGCCTTAGCCGTTGCCTGGACATTTCCAGCAGACCAAACCGCGAGATCTTGCCGACCTGCACTCGTGCCCGGTCTACCTGCAACGAGTCGCGCATTCTGTTTTCTACCGCGCGCTGATTTTTCGCGGCGGTCATGTCGATAAAATCGATCACAATCAAACCGCCAATATCACGTAACCTCAGTTGTCGGCATATTTCTTCAGCCGCCTCAAGGTTGGTGTTCAGTGCAGTCTCTTCAATGTCTGCACCCCGAGTAGCTCGAGCTGAGTTGATATCGACTGAGACGAGTGCTTCAGTTGGATCGATAACGAGTGCGCCACCGGAAGGCAGGCGTACCTCGCGATTAAAAGCTGATTCAATCTGCCCTTCAATCTGGTATCGATTGAATAGCGGAACATCACTTTCATAAAGCTTTAGACGTGATTTAAACTGAGGCATTACCTGGTCTACAAACTGGTTGGCCTGCTCGAATGACTCCGGCGTATCCAGCAAAATTTCGGCAACGTCGTCCCTTAGATAATCCCGAATAGCACGAATAATAACGTCGCTTTCCTGATAGATAAGAAAGGGGGATGATCTTTCGCCTGCAGCCGTGCTGATGGCATCGTAAAGGTTAACAAGGTAGTTTAGGTCCCACTGCAATTCTTCAACACTTCGGTCAATGCCAGCGGTTCGAACAATAACACCCATGTTTTTCGGGATGTCCAGTTGCGACATGGATTCCTTTAACTGGTCTCTTTCTTCTCCTTCAATTCGTCGAGAGATTCCCCCAGCTCTAGGGTTGTTGGGCATCAACACCATGTAGCGCCCAGCTAGTGATAATTGGGTGGTTAGCGCAGCGCCTTTGTTGCCACGTTCTTCTTTGTCCACCTGGACAATGATTTCCTGGCCTTCTTTAACGACTTCCGCGATGTTGACACGACCACGGATCTCGTTAGGAGGTATCTTAAAATACTCACGGGAAATCTCTTTTAGCGGCAGGAACCCGTGCCTGTTGCCTCCGTATTCTACAAAAGCGGCTTCGAGACTGGGCTCGACCCGGGTGATTTTTGCCTTGTAGATGTTGGACTTTTTTTGTTCTCTAACCCGGCTTTCTATGTCCAGGTCGTAAAGTTTTTGCCCATCTACCAGCGCTACACGCACTTCTTCACTATGAGTTGCGTTGATTAACATTCGTTTCATTACGATTCACACTATTTCAGGCGCCTTAGGCGCGGCAAGTGAATCGCCAAATCATTTTAATTGTCAGTGCTGCGGCCAAGGGCCGCTCTTACAAATAGACTCCGTTGGTCCCAATTAAGGGTCACTGGATTCTGGTATTTTTACAGTTCTTTACTTTAGACCCGGTGTGGTGGGGTCAACAAAAACTAAAAATTGATGAAAGTCCTAAACTGATCAAATTAACCGATTTGACGCTGCACTTTCCGCACTTCGACGCGGTTATTGCTTGTCTAGCAACATAATTGACGCTAGACCCCAAATATTTAATTCCCGAATTTTCATCACTTTTAACAGCCGTGATACGAAAACCTGAGGGTAAAGGCGTTACTTCGTCGACGTGTCTTTGTGGGTACGCTCTATTGACGATAACGCTATAAAAACTGACGGTGTTATTCAAAAGGTGTATAAAACCGTCTGCGGCACATCATAGCAATAAATAGTAATGAATCAAATTATGCTTTTTTTACCTTGTAAACAGCCTGAAAACACCAATGACGACATCCAGTAAAGTTCAGACACATGAAATTGACGCGGATATTGCTGGTCAAAGACTAGACAATTATCTGATCAAGACGCTCAAAGGTCTGCCCAAGTCCCGAATCTATAGGATTATCCGTAAAGGAGAGGTCCGGATTAATAGCAAACGATGTAAACCAGAAACTAAACTTGTGGCTGGTGACTTGGTCCGAATTCCACCGATTCAGCACTTGCCTGCTAGATCTGAGGCCGTTGGCCATTTTAATGACGTTGAGAGTCTTATGGTCTACGAGGATGACCATGTGCTGATCATTAACAAACCTGCAGGCATGGCGGTTCATGGCGGTAGTGGGGTTAATGTTGGCGTTATCGAGTCGCTTCGCCATGCCCGACCTGAAGGCAACCGCCTTGAACTGGTGCATCGCTTGGACAGGGGTACTTCAGGTTGCCTGATGGTGTCTAAACGACGCAGTTATTTAAGGTTGTTACAGGACGCGTTGCGTAAACCAGGACAGATCAGGAAACACTACCTGGCAGTAGTACACGGCAGGTGGTCCAGGAAGATGATTCAAATAGAACAACCTTTACTGACGAGTTCTATCGCGGGCAAAGAACGGGTCACCCGGGTCAATGGGCAGGGTAAGTATGCCGTGACCGACTTTTCATTACTCGAGGCTAACGACGGAATGTCTATCGTCAGGGCATCACCCAGAACAGGCCGCACGCATCAGATAAGAGTGCATGCTCGTTGGGGAAGGCATCCACTGGTCGGTGACACCCGTTACGGGGACCAGACCCTGGACCAGACATCTGGGATTGAAGGACGGCTTATGTTGCATGCCGCTGAACTACAAATTCCTGCGCTTGGAGATAGACCTGCTATTCATGCAAAAGCACCAATGGATGAGGATTTCTTGCGTAAAATTAACGCTAGTTTTTCAACCAGGTCCTATTATATTCAATGACCTAAGGCTTTTTTATGAAGTCAAATATACTATAGGAAAATGACTGGAGCGCTTCAGACAACAGCATCAGGGGCAGTCCATAAAGGGTATTGATATCCCGTCCCTTGGCGTCTCTAAGCAAGGTGACACCAGCTTGCTCAGCTTTGAAAGAGCCGGCGCAATCAAGGGGCTGGTCAAGTTGAATATAGGTCTCGATTTCGTTGCGCGATAGCGTCCTAAAGCGGCATTCATAATCTTCCACGGCACTAAACTTTTGCCCGTCACTGGTAATAAGCGCCAGCGATGTGCTGAAGGTAACCCAGCAACCACTAAACGCAGTTAACTGGAGCGCAGCCTGCTCAAAAGTTCCAGGTTTACCGTAAAGTTTGCGCTCAAGATGGCACACCTGATCCGAACCGATACATATCCAGTGTGCCTCAGTTTGCAGTTGATCTGCCACTGATTGGGCTTTTGAGCGACCTAACCGCAATGCCAGCGATCTAGGATCCTCGTCTTTGTTTGGCCTCTCATCGGTGTCGGGTTGCATCTGGGTAAAAGTGACACCCAGGCTCGCAAGGAGCTTTTTTCGGTAAGGGGAAGTAGACCCCAGAATCAAGCGTCGCATATTTTTATCCTACTAGGTTTCTGTGATGTACCTTTCACGGGCATTGGTGAAGCGCGAACACTTGAAACGTCAAGTTTGAAACCCGAAGTTTGAAACCCGAAGTTTGAAATTCAGGGGTGCATCTTAGGCTTCAGGAAGCGGTTTATGTACGCTCAGTCTGGGTTATCTGCGTTAAGACCCTTATTTTAAAAAGCTAGCCTGTCGACCGAGTACGGCCGATGCTTCTTCTACTAAATCATCCATGATGACTTGCACTGTCCTTACCTCATCAAAATACCCGATGCTTTGTCCTGCCCCCGAATGAATCAGCGGTTCTATGTCATGTTCTTCAATGGCGCCTAGCAAATCGCCAACCAGCACATCCTGATAGGGCATCTTCAAGGGTTTAGGGGCATTTTCTGACTCCCATTCCTGACTCCAACTGGATCTGACTTGTCTGAATGTTTTACCTGATTCCGATCGGGTGATAACGGTGTCGCCACTTCCCGCAGCTTTAAGCTTCTCTGTATTAACAGGATGCATATGCGCTTGATGTTCCTCCGATAACAACCAGGCGGTTCCGATCCAAACCCCTGCAGCGCCCATTGCGAGCCCCGCTGCCACGTGTCTACCGGTTGCCACGCCACCTGCAACCAATACCGGCACTTCTCCTGCGGCGTCAACAATCTGCGGCACCAGGGAATAGGTACCAATAGGGCCTGTGTGGGCACCGGCGTCGTAACCCTGTGCAACCAGCATATCGACACCTGCTGCCACCGCTCGCTGAACGTGGTGCGGACTTCCGATTAACGCGAGTGTTGTTTTTCCCAGTGCTTTTGCCCGCCGCAACACTTCTGGCGGGGCGCCAATACCGCAAGCGAACATATTGACCGAAGATTCCAATACTGCTTGAATTTGCGCCTCTTCAATCTCTGAAGAGCGGATAAAGCGGGTTCGCATGCCTGGACCCGAGGCGGGAGGGACCTGATATTTCTCGATCAGCCCAGCGACAAAACTTTTATGTTCCTCTGATATGTCTGCTTCAATGGCTTCCCGGGAATTGTGCTCTGGCATCCCCGGAGGCAATACAAGATCAACCCCAAAAGGTTTGTCACCGACGAGTGATCGGATCAATGCTAGTTCTTCCCTGATCTCATCGGGGAAACGGCGGGTAGCGCCATAGACCCCATAGCCACCTGCATTGGTAATCGCCGCGACGGTCGCAATGTCGTGGGCAAAACCAAAGATTGGATAGTCGATCCCTAGCTGTCCGCACAAGGGCGTCCATACTTTTTGCATACTCTGAAGTCCGAGGGGTTAGCCGCTGATACTAACAAGGATTCTGGTTCTTTGGTTTATTGTTGAGAAAAAAAAGGCCACCCTAAGGTGGCCTTTTTAGTCTTAAGCGCTAAACACCTAGGTGTTGCCTACATGCTGTATCTAACCTGAAACGCGTAGGTTTTCGGTGCGCCCCAACCCTGGAATCCTGCTGTGGGCCCCCCAAGGAACAAAGCCTGCTCCTTGAATTCGGTATCAGACAGATTCTTTCCGTAAAGAGAAAAACTAAGCTGAGAGCCGTTATTCAAGTCCATGTCGTAACCAACCTGAGCATCCCACTGACCGTAGTCGCCTTCGTACAGACGATTGTCAGGACCAGCGCCGGTATTAACAAGAAGAAACTCTCCAACTTTTTTGTAACCGGTGTTGGCGGAGAATACGCCTGAACCCATTTGGCGAGTGTACGCAACCGACAACGCCCAGCTGTACTCTGGCTGGCGAGAATCGTCACCACCACCGAGGTTTCGGATGGTTCCCAATGGGTCCCCGGACAGCAAACACCCGTCTACCACATCGCAAGGAAGCGTAAATTCGCCGTTGTCAGCATCAACCGTACCTGCGTTGGCAATCAGGCTAATGTTGTCGTTGATGATCCACGCCGTTTCAACTTCCCAGCCTTTGGTTTGGCTCGTTCCGCCGTTGTTTATAATGGTATTGGTGCCGGGAATTTGCCCGGGTGGCAGTGTGATAATCGAGATAAACTGTCCACCATCACGATCAAGCTCGTAATAAGCAACGTTGAATCGCAGCGCGCCATCTAACCATTCAGACTTTAAGCCAATTTCGATTTGCTCGGCTGTTTCCGGCAGGTATGGCGCCGTTTCAGCATTAACGGACCGGATGCTAAATCCACCTGAACGAAAACCTTCACTATAAGTTGCATAGAGCCGTGCATTATTCCTGAACTGCCAAGTGGCTGAAGCTGTTGTTATGGTTTCCTCCCAGTCATCAGATACCTCGTAGGATGCACCTGGAACACTAGGCCCGCCGCTAAAGTCGTGTGGATCCTGCCCAGGGGCATCGAACGACCCGGTCGAATTGTTAAAGTAGGAGTTGTAGCCATCCTTTTCCTCATCGATTCGGCGTACACCAACGGTAAATTCGAGGTCTTCGATTGGACGCCAAGTCAATGATGCGAACAGTGCCGAAGATTCGACTTTCTCGCCAGCGAACTGCGTGCTGCGACTGTTCGGGAACTGGCACATAGCGTTACCAATAACAGGGTTGTCTCGGAGTATAGGAATCACGGCGGCGCAAGGAACGCCTGGCGGCAACCCGAAAGGCACTTGAATAACATTGTTCGTGTATTGGATGTAATCTAACTCCGAATCGAAGTAGGTGTAACCGACCATGAAGTCCAGATTATCGTTAATTGATCCACTCAGGCGAAGTTCCTGAGAGAAATAATCAAAATCCTGAACCCGTCTCGGGTGTAACTGAACGATTGGAGAGTTCGGGCTGCCGATAAATGAACCATCAAAGTCTGATTCAGTGTCATCGGTTCCTGAGTTGTCAGCCGTGATAGAGGTCAACGTGAGGTTGTCATTAATGTTCCAAACGACACGCAGTGCAAGCTGATCAACTTGATAGCTGGTTGGCGTCTCTTTATCAGCCAGAGTGACAAACCGGCTGTCACCGTCGTACAACGCATCCTGAGGTGTAATGTCAGTGTTGTCATCAATGCGGTCGTACGTCAGGATCGCATCTACATTCTCTGTAGGCGTCCAACGCAATGCCAGTGTCTGTGATTGAAAATCGATATCACCCTGTTCGCCACCAAGGGTCAGGTTGTCGTAAAAACCATCGGCTTTTCGACTTATTGCGCCCACTTTCAACGCTAAGGTGTCATCGATAAGAGGAATGTTAACGCGAGCTTTAATCGTCCTTGAATTATAGTTGCCTGCAATCACGCTTGCGTCCAGACCAAATTCATTAAACTTTGGTTTTACACGGTTAACAACGATGTTGCCGCCAATAGTATTACGGCCAAACAATACGCCCTGTGGACCACGGTTAATTTCCATGCTTTCGATATCAAACACGTCAATGAGAGCGCCGGTACTGGACCCCATCTGCACGTCGTCTACGATGACAGCAACCTGCGGGCTCTGTGTCTTTTCACTACCAGGATAACCAACACCACGAATATAAATGGTGCTGTTACCTGGGCCAGCGGCGTTCATACCAATATAAACATTAGGCGCTAGACCATCGAAATCACGTAGCGTGTTCGGCTTTAATTGCGCGATTTTTTCTTCACCAAAAACAGTAACGGAGAGCGGTACGTCCTGAACGGACTCATTCTTACGTCGAGACGTCACGATAACCTCTTCCATGACCCTGCTTGTTTCCTCACCTATCGCGATCTGCGGCGCAATTGGCAACATCCCGATGAGTGAACCTACCAAAAGTTTATTGATTTTCATTCTTACCTCAGTATTTCTTGCGTTAACTATTTTTTATCGATTTTCTTTACTGCGTATCCCGATTAGAGACTTGAAAACAAGTTCTGAAAGTATTCATACGGACTCCATAGGGCACTGTCAAGTTGCGCCCGAGGAGCTTTTGTGAAGCTACGGTTAGCGACTCTACCCAGCAGTGACACTACAACGCTAATGAGGCACGCCGCTGGGACGAAGCACATTGGTGCTAGATCAGGCAGGGCTACTCCCGCAAGAGTAGCGAGTAGCTGCGGCCGCGCCTTAGGAAGCAATGCCGGTGAATAGACCTTGCGTCAGCAAGCACAGCAGGATTGCTGCTGTTAGACGCTGGCACTGACATCGCCACCTACTGAATTTTGATCACAGGATAAAACCCAGGTGCTTATAATCAATGGCTTAAGAGCTTTTGATAGCAACAGCTCAATATTTCTATATTGAAAAACTTCAATTGAGCTGCACACTTGCATCACATTCGCCATTGTAATGCCAAAAACGTGAGGGTAAGATGCGCGCGATATGTCGACAGGGCCCATTCCAGAACGGGTAGACCATCGTAAGCTGGCTAATCATGCAGGGCTTATAGAAGGTACGCTACCCCTCCAGTGTTTTCAGCGACTCGGTGAAATGCTTGTTGCAAGAGAAGGTGAAGTCTTCCTTCGTCTCGAGTTCAGTAAGGGCGAGTTTGGTAGCACGGTTGTCAATGGTTCAGCGGCCACAGAGGTCTGTATGATTTGCCAGAACTGTATGCAGCCGTTCTGGCGAAAGATCAGTTGCGATATTGCAGTGCACGTTGTATCTGACGAAGTCAAACTGGAACGCTTGGCTGAAGACCTAGATGGTATCGTTACGCCAGACAAAGTGGTGGCGGTAGCTGATCTGATTGAAGATGAATTGATATTGACAATGCCGATGATTCCTCGGCACGAAGAGGGCGAATGTCCTAAGACAGAATACGAGCAGGTAGGGATAGTCCTACCGGAAGTATTAGAAGTAGAGGAAGTACAGGAGTCACAAACCACCTATCGACCTTTCGCTGGTTTGGCGGAAACGATAGATAAACAGAACACATAATGGCGGAGAGCTGACATGGCTGTTCAAAAAAGTAAGGTTACCCGATCACGTAGAGGGCAACGCAGGTCTCACGATTCTTTGACTGGACCAACGTTGTCTGAAGATTCAACAACAGGGGAGACGCATCGTCGTCACCATGTGACCGCCGATGGATTCTATCGCGGTAAGAAAGTCGTACACAAAAACGACGATTAGGCCGATTGGCACCGCTTGTGAATCACTTGTGACTCACTTGGTGCCTATACCCTATGATTAACTTAGCATTTGTCTTTCCGGGCCAAGGCTCGCAAAAGATGGGCATGCTGCAGGATGCACGCGAAGCAAGCGCAGACCTGTTTGCCGAGGCGTCTTCAGTTCTCGGTTATGATCTTTGGGATCTGGTTGAAAATGGTCCTGAAGACCAGCTGAACCAAACCGAATATACCCAGCCAGCGTTGCTGACCGCCTCAATTGCGTTGTTACGCCTTGCGCAGGCTCGAGGCTTGCCTTCGCCCGACGCTGTAGCCGGTCATAGCTTGGGCGAATACTCCGCGCTTGTCGCCGCGGGTGTACTGCAATTTGCAGACGCTGTAATGCTCGTCCAGAAAAGAGGCCAGTTCATGCAAACCGCGGTTCCCATCGGGGAAGGTGGTATGGCAGCGGTACTTGGACTAGATGATGAGCAGGTCAGGGAGGTTTGCATTGCAGCATCCCAGGGAGAGGTCGTTCAGGCTGTCAACTATAACGCTCCCGGGCAGGTCGTCATCGCAGGAAACAATGCCGCTATCGAGCGCGCGATTAAGGGTTGTAAGGAGGCTGGCGCGAAACGCGCAATGGCACTCTCAGTTAGCGCCCCATTTCATAGCGAATTGATGAAACCCGCTGCTGAAGAGTTGAAGGGTGTGTTGAACGAGGTCAACTTCGCAAAACCCAAGATCATTGTTGTACAGAACGTCGATGCCGCAGTACACGATGACCCTGAAGAGATCAGGGAAAACCTTATTAAACAAATGTATGGTGCGGTCCTCTGGACCGATACCGTGCTTATGATGAAGCAGATAGGTGTAACGACACTAATTGAGTGCGGCCCCGGTAAGGTACTGACAGGTCTGACCAAGCGAATCGACAAATCGATCACTGGCCACAATGTTGATTCTGTGGCCTCCATCGCAACTGTTTCAGAGGCCCTTATTGATGGTTGAGCAGAAAGTTGCGCTTGTTACTGGCGCCAGTAGGGGAATCGGCAAAGCGATTGCGACCCGCCTGGTTGAAGATGGCTTTCTGGTGTTAGGCACAGCCACGACAGCAGAGGGGGCCAAGTCAATTTCTGGGGCTCTTGGTGACAATGGGGTGGGCTACGTTCTGAATCTTATGGATGATGACTCCATTGACCAGCTGTTTCGAACGATAAAAGAAGCGCATGATGCACCGCTGGTCTTGGTGAACAACGCCGGAATCACTAAGGATAATCTTGCCCTGCGCATGAAAGAGGAAGAGTGGAACCACGTTATTGGCACTAACCTGTCGGGGTTGTTTAAGGTAACTAAGCGCTGTCTCAGAGGCATGACCAAGGCGCGTTGGGGTAGGGTTATTAACCTTACATCCGTTGTTGGTGCCATGGGTAATCCGGGACAAAGTAACTATGCGGCGGCCAAGGCTGGGGTAGTGGGCTATAGCAAATCGTTGGCTGCAGAACTGGGTTCCCGTGGAATCACCGTAAATTGTATTGCTCCAGGCCTTATACGTACTGATATGACCAACAAGTTAAGCGATGATCAACGAAATACAATGCTTGAGCGCATTCCGTTGGGCAGGCTTGGCGCGGTAACTGAAGTAGCAGCTTTAGCTGGTTTCCTTGCAGCAGAGGCGGCAGGCTACATCACAGGAGAGACGATCAATATCAACGGCGGCATGTATATGAGCTAGCCGAAAGCTTTAATCACGGCCCCTGTTATCAGGGGTAGCCGGGTAAAAGAACTTGAAGAACCATCTGGCATTTTATTAAACTAGCGCAGCTTGACTGCCACTATGTAGGAGTAATTCTAGACATGAGCACCATTGTAGAGCGAGTGACCAAACTGGTATGTGAACAACTGGGTGTAAAGGAAGAGGAGGTAACTTCAGAAGCTTCCTTCGTTGAAGATTTAGGTGCAGATTCTCTCGACACGGTCGAGCTAGTCATGGCGCTTGAAGAGGAATTCGAAACGGAAATTCCCGACGAAGAAGCTGAAAAAATTACAACGGTTAAAGAAGCTATCGATTATATCGAAGCCCATAAGTAGTCAATGAAGCTATAAACGAAGCCGCGATCATCCCTGGTGATCGCGGCTTTTTAGATTATGCTGATACTGTTTCGCTATTTGATCTAATTAGAGGGGACCCGCGTGTCTAAACGAAGAGTCGTTGTGACCGGCATGGGGATGCTTACGCCACTAGGTGTTGATCTTGACTCCTCGTGGCAAGGCCTGACCGCTGGAAAGAGTGGCATCGCGCCAATTCAAAGTTTTGATACCACCGATTACTCGGTGCGTTTTGGTGGTCATGTACCGGAATTCGATATCGCTGAATACCTGCCGCCAAAAGAAGCTCGCCGAATGGATGGTTTCATGCAGTTTGGCCTGGTCGCCGGTATTCAGGCGATGCGGGATTCAGGTTTAGAGGTCACTGACGAAAACAGGGACAGAATCGGGGTCGCGGTGGGTTCAGGCATTGGTGGCATTGTGACCATCGAGACCTGTCACGATGTCGTTAATAGCAGGGGCCCCGGAAAGGTATCCCCATTTTTTGTCCCCTCTTGCATCATTAACATGATCGCAGGGCACTTATCGATTATGTATGGCCTCCAGGGGCCAAATATCGCAATCACCACAGCTTGTACGACAGGCACACATAATATCGGCTTCGGAGCACGACTTATCGCGTCAGGGGACGCCGATGCCATGGTCGTTGGTGGCGCAGAGAAATCGACATCGCCCACCACGATGGCAGGATTTTCTGCCATGCGAGCGCTGTCGACCCGTAACGAGGAGCCGGAGTGCGCCAGCCGTCCTTGGGATAGGGACAGGGATGGGTTTGTGTTGAGCGATGCTTCTGCGGTACTGGTATTGGAAGAATATGAACACGCAAAAAAGCGAGGCGCCAGGATCTATTGTGAGTTGGCAGGCTTCGGTATGAGTGCGGATGCGTCGCATATGACCTCGCCTTCTGAAAATGGGCAAGGTGCGGCTCGATCAATGCAAAATGCACTCAATGATGCTGAGATGTCTGCAAGTGAGATCAACTACATCAACGCTCACGGTACGTCGACGTTGCTGGGTGATATCGCAGAGACCATGGCGGTCAAGACGGTCATGGGTAGCGATGCAAAAAAAGTGGCGGTCAGCTCAACTAAATCCATGATTGGTCATGCGTTAGGCGCGGCCGGTTCGGTGGAGGCCGTTATCTGTGTCCTCGCACTTCGCGACCAGGTCGCACCACCGACGATTAATCTGGATAACCCGGACGAAGGGTGCGACCTGGATTACGTACCACACCACGCGAAAGAGATACCCATCAGGGCATCTCTTTCGAATTCATTTGGATTTGGCGGTACTAACGGGACCCTGATATTCAAGCAACTGGATTGAAATACGGCGATGCCCGCTAATTTATTGAAGCTAGCACTCGCCGCAGCATTGGCGCTGCTGTTCCTGTGCAGCTTGGTGGCAGGCTATATCCAGACACAACTTTTAGTCCCCGTTGCCAAAGACAGTATCTTCATCATCGCGTCCGGCAGTAATCTGTCTGTTATTACCAAGCGTTTGACCGAGGATGATCTGTTACCCGTTAACAAGATCGCGTTTAAGGCTTTTGCGCTCCTAACTCGTGATGCGGGTGCAATCCAGGCCGGCCAGTACCAGTTGAAAGCAGGCATGCAAAGTCAGGATGTTCTGGCACTTTTTCGCTCAGGGGAAGTCATTCGATATCGCATCACTTTCCCAGAGGGATTGCGGGTGAAGGATTGGCTGGTGAGACTTCAGGGTGCCCCGTACCTAGAAGCTAAAACACGTGCAATGACCAGAGAGGAGATCGGTCAGTCACTCGGGCTAACGACAGAACTCGAGGGTTCGTTGTTCCCTGATACCTATCAATACACTCTGGGAGACTCGGACCTGGACGTACTTAAGCTTGCCGTTAGGGAAATGAGCAAGGTACTGGGTGACGAATGGCACGGGCGAGGGATGACATCGATATCAAGCCCTTTTGATGCATTGATCCTGGCATCTATGATCGAAAAAGAGACGGGATATGGCCCTGACAGAGAAAAGATCGCCTCAGTGTTTCATAACCGACTTAATATAGATATGAAGCTTCAGTCAGATCCAACGGTGATTTTCGGCCTGGGCTCAGATTTCGACGGGGACCTTAAAAGGTCTCACCTTAAGTCGGATACCCCCTACAACACCTACACCCGAAAGGGTTTACCCCCCGGGCCAATTTGTTCCCCGGGTCGAGCCTCAATCAACGCTGCACTTGGCGGTTCAAGTCATCCATACTTCTATTTTGTCGCGATGGGTAACGGGAAGAGTTATTTTTCAGTCACCCTGAAAGAACACAATAATGCAGTCAATCGTTACCAAAAAAAGCAGAAACAATGACCACAGGAAAGTTCATTACACTCGAAGGGGTTGAGGGCGTTGGCAAATCGACCAACCTGAAACTGGTTTCAAGGTCCGTTAAATCAGCAGGATACGATGTGCTGGTCACCCGGGAGCCAGGCGGCACAACGCTTGGGGAGAGGGTTCGGGAAATCCTACTGGATAAAAACGAAAACCAAATGACGCCAATGGCGGAATTACTGCTAATGTTCGCCGCAAGGGCGCAGCATGTTGAAGAGGTCATAAAACCTGCGCTGGCCCGAGGTACCTGGGTGGTATCTGATCGTTTTACTGATTCTTCTTATGCCTATCAGGGCGGGGGGAGGCAACTCGGTAGCAAGGCAGTGGCTAAACTTGAACGTCAGGTACTTGGAGACTTCGGACCGGATCTCGTCATTATTCTTGATCTTGATGTACAGGCTGGCCTAAGGAGGGCAAGCAAGGTATCTGAAGCAGACAGATTTGAATCAGAAGAGAAGGCATTTTTCGAGCGGGTAAGGGCGGCTTTTGTCAGTCGTTCGACTGAACCTGGATATCACCTGGTCGATGCTGCCCGTCCCCTGATAGAGGTGCAGACAAACATTACCACTATCTTAAAAGAACTATTCGAATGACCGCCTTGCTGCCCTGGCAGGCCTCCGCATGGCAGCGGGTCTGTGTACAGATAGCAGATGGGAAAATGCCTCATGGGATTCTGCTCGCGGGTCCACCAGACTCAGGAAAGGCTAACTTTGCTGCGGGTTTAGCGGCTTATCTATTGTGTCAAGGGCACAGTAAACCCTGCGGTGAATGTCGCCAATGTAACCTCGTGACAGCCGGTACGCATCCCGACCTACTTGAAGTGACGCTTGAAGACTCTAAACAAATTCGAATTGAACAGATTAGAGCGCTCATTCACTGGGCCACCCAGACTGCTCAACAAGGTGGGTATAAGGTTTGTACCATTAACCCTGCAGACAAGCTGAATAACCAGTCTGCAAATGCGCTGTTAAAAGTTCTGGAAGAACCGCCACCCAATACGCTGATATGCCTGGTGTCGGATCAACCTATGCGTTTACTCCCAACCTTGCGAAGCCGCTGTCAGCGGATTGAACTGGGTACACCTTCCCAGCAGGAAGCCGTTTTATGGTTGCAGGGTCAATTGGATTCCTCTGCTGACATTGAATTGCTACTGAGCATTGCTGGTGGTATGCCGCTTCGAGTACTTGACGCTATTGATGAGGATTACTTGAAGCTAAGGCTTGAGTTGTCGTCTCACCTGGTCCCATTAGCAAAGGGAGACAGATCCCCGATTGACGTTGCTGCGGTGATGGCTAAAGAAGAAGTCGGGCGTGTTCTTGGGCTACTCTATCAACTTGTTTCAGATTCGATTGCTTTGACCTTGTCTGGTGGCAAGGTGATTAAAAATAGGGATTTAAGCGAAACCATACAGCAATACAGTCATCTGAGATCTGTCTCACACAGATATAAATTGTTGGATCACATCAGCGAGGCGCTGGGCCAACTTAACGGAACTTCAAACCCAAACGGCCAGATGTTGCTGGAAGGGGTGTTTGTCAAAGTGGGTTAGGTTGTAGTGAGCGACTATTTGTCCCTGCTGATCTATGGCGATCATTCTCGCCTTGTAGATGAGAATCTCATGAGGCATGATCCGGAACATCTACATTTTAGGTAAGCAGCCATGGCGAAGTTAGCCCCACGGGGCGGCAAGAAAACCATGATCACCCTGACGATTAAAGACAAGGCCGTCCTACATAAATGCTACATGCCATTTGTCAAAAATGGTGGCTTATTCATTGCGAACCGCACCGAATACGACCTGGAAGACGATGTCTTTATCCTGTTAACCCTGATGGACGAATCAGAGAAAATTCCGGTGGCGGGAAGGGTCGTTTGGATAGCCAAGAAAGGGGTCAAGAGCCCACACACGCCGGGCGTCGGCATCCAGTTTAGCGACCCTGAGAATATTGCGAGAGATAAGATCGAAACCTACCTGGTGGGCAGCCTAAGTTCCGCGAACGCTACCGCGACGATGTAGTTTGTTCGCTGTCGTGATTTGAATAACGTGCTCTGATTAGCATGCTGTTTGTAGGCCGGGTTGCGATTAGCCGGCTAAGCTTCTTACCCAAAGAAAGGGAGCATTCAAGCCGCAGGGTGGTTCCTGTAGGTGAACCAGGTCGTTTCAACCTGATGGTGAATTCTTGCAAGATCCAGCTGAACCTCATCAATAAACCAATGCAATTCTCCGCTACAGAATAGATCGATGACATTTGAGTTTTTGATTCTTCGTTGTGCAAGATTAGTGGCTCGCTGTGGTTCGTCCGATAATGGCAACTGCTCACAACATTCAAATACCTCGTCCAGACAAAAATCTACAGACCTTGGGAAATGTTCATTTCGTAAAAGAAAGTCTGCAACAGACTCTCCATTCACATGATCATCAACATGCTGCCGATACATCTCGTGCCCGGAAACGGACATTAGAAGGCTCGTCCAAAGTAGCCCTTCATAATCTGCAAGCTCCGTATGCTTTGGGTCATTTAGGTTGTAACACCCAATATCAAGTATTCGTGTCGTCATATCTGCGCGTTCAAGCTTGCGACCCAACTTCATGAAGTTAAAAGCTTGGGTTACGCTCATGCAACCCGCCAAATATCCCGTGAACTCATGACAGCGGCCTATCACTTCACCAAGAAACGCATCCCGACCTTCGCGTTTAAGCGGTTTTTTCAGGTTATTTTCTACAAAGTGGTGGAGTTTATTGATTTTTTCCCAAGCCTCCCGGGGCATGATTTCGCGGCTTGTCCGTGCATTTTCCCTGGCGTTTTTTAGCGCGGTTCGGATAGACGACGTTTCACCCTGGGTCAGGAACTTAACGACGTTCTGTTCATTTTCCAGTTGATACGTTTTGTGGAAGTTTTCCTCGTCACCCGTAATGTCGATCAGGCTTGCCCAGACATGCTCTGAGTTAGGCAAGTCCAGCGCCAGGTTCGTATTAACTCTCAAGAGAAGCGCTGTACTTTCCACGCGCTCCATATATCTGCCAATCCAGAACATTCTTTCTGCAACACGAGACAACATTAGCGAGCACTCCTTGGCAGGTCGATTATCCAGGTATCCTTACTGCCGCCTCCCTGTGAGGAATTCACAATTAATGAACCTTTTACCAACGCTACCCGTGTTAGGCCTCCTGCAGTCACAAAACTCCGGTCGCTCTGCAGGATAAAAGGCCTAAGATCGACATGTCGGGGTTCGATAGCGTTACCCGATAGGGTCGGTACAGTAGAGAGGTTAATAATTGGCTGGGCGATGAAGTTTCTCGGATTAGCTTTGATCTGTCGACGCATCTCCGCGGTCCGGCGTTTTGTCTCTGTTGGCCCAATGTACATGCCATACCCGCCAGATTCGTCCGCGGGCTTAACGACAAGGTTCTCCATATTTGCCAGGACGTGCTTCATTTGCTGCTTGTCCGAACACATATAGCTCGGAACATTAGGCAGTATCGGATCTTCGCCGAGGTAATACTTAATCATTGCGGGTACATAGGTATAGACGACTTTATCATCCGCCACACCCGCTCCCGGAGCGTTGGCAATGGCCACGTTACCGTTTTTCCAGGCTCGCATCAGTCCCTTTACGCCCAGTATTGAGTCCTTGTTAAAGACTTCCGGGTCCAGAAATAGATCATCAACCCGTCGGTAAATGACATCGACGCGACTGAGGCCCTCAACCGTTTTCATATAAACGCAATCGTCGTCGCCAACGACCAGGTCCTGGCCTTCAACCAACTCAGCCCCCATGCGCTGAGCAAGGAATGAATGTTCAAAATAGGCAGAGTTAAAGATACCTGGCGTCAGTACAACCACCTCTGGCAGATCTTTGGGCCGCGGAGAAATAGAGCTCAAGGTATCCAGTAACTGAGCCGGATAGTTGTCCATCGGCAAAATTGAGTATTTTTCAAATAACTCTGGAAGGACTTTCTTGGAGATATTCCTGTTTTCAAGCATGTAGGAAACACCGGAAGGAACTCGCAGGTTGTCTTCAAGGACATAAACTGTCCCGTCGCTGTCCCTAATGATATCGGAGCCACAAACATGCGCCCAGACACCATGTGCAGGTTTCATCCCTTCACAAATTTCCCGATAATTTTTTGAAGTTTCCAGAAGCTCTTCAGGTATCACCTTATCTTTAATGATCTTGCGGTCGTTATAAACATCATCGATAAAAGCGTTTAGTGCACGAAGCCGCTGAACGAGCCCTTTTTCTATGTGGTCCCATTCCTTTCTCATGATGGTTCTTGGAATAATATCGAATGGCCATGCTCGATCAATGTTCTGGCCCTGCGAGTACACGGTGAAACTGATACCAAGCGATTTTATCGTGAGGTCTGCGTCGTGTCGCAGCGCGTTTAGTTCTGCGGGGGTTTTCGATTTTAGGAATTTACTGAGTTCACCCAGCCCTGACCGAGCCTTTCCAGAGGAGAACAGTTCATCATAGGTTTTGTTATTGCCATAGCCTAGTATCTGCATCAGGAGTGCGCACGCATTACTTAAATTCTTCTTCCATGATTCTGTAGTGGGTTTCGATCATCCCTAGCTTTTTGTAGGTCTGTTGTGCCGTTAAGTTCTCTTTTTCGACGTAAAGCCTGATACCACATACGCTAGGTTTTTCGGTCGCAAGGTGCTTTACATGCGAGTACATTGCTGAAAACACACCCTTGGCTCGATGCGAAGGGGCGACGAACACACTTTGAATCCACCAGAACAAACCGTTGCGCCAGTCACTCCACTCGTAGGTAATCGCGAGGCATCCGACGACTTCTTCTTGATCCATGGCAACCAGGTAAAACCCAAGGGAACTATCTTGAAGAATCGCCTTAATACCAGGGTAGATTTTGTTCCAGGGTAACGCCTTGTCTTCGGTCTCAATGGCCATTGCCTGATTGAACTCAGCAATAATGTCAGCGTGCTTCGGGTCTGCTTGTACGACTTGTATATTCATGTGGTGCATTATAAACAGATCAATCCACGATAGGCCCATCAACATGAGCAATTGATCCCTGTCGGTACTTTTCTTTGCTTCTTTCACGTGATTAGCGTTTTTCCTGTAGGTGTTGTCGTTTGGTGTTGTCGTTTAGTGGTGTCGATCTTGGACAAACGGTGGTTACCCAGATTTTCGCCCTTAATGAATACCGACAAATCATCAGGCTTTTTCGTTATCAGGTCTGCTGGGGTGGCCTGCAAGTCGTTAATCATTTCAGGGGCTGTTCTAAGCGATCGTCGCCGAACTAAGGGTAACCCAAAAGGCTGCAGTTTGGCTTTTAATCGATTTTGAACGATCGAAATATCTGGCTATAACCAAAGCTTCGGTTGATGAATCATTCCCTTAATATCTGCTGTGAAATCGAGTTCCTGGACCAACATTCGTGGTCATGGTGTTTTTCAACATCCTAACGCCAAAGGGACTTGTGATTTGACTTTGCGGTCCAATTAGCGCGTCGTTTTCGGCCGCCGTGACTGCCTGACACGGCTCGACCTGAGTTCAATTTTGAGTATCTAATTTATTCATTAGTGGTTTGGACCAACAATCAAAAACATTAACAATCTACCGAACAAATCACTTTACTAAGGCCTCTCATATTATTGATTTATAATATATTTATTATCCTAGTTCTGGCGGTGCCACTGCCATGAAGCAATCCGGAAGCATCGATCATGGAATGATGTGCACGCGCTTCCGAGAGTTCAATTTCCGATTTCTAGCGCTGGCTTGAACGTTGTGGTTGGGAAGCGCCAGTAACGTCACCCAATGCTGGGAAAGGGTTCAATCTTCAAGCGCCACCGGGATGGACTCGATGAATTCTTCGTCCTTATGTTTTCCGAAGCGGTTCTAAGAATATTTTGTATTCGCTTTCCTGTGATCCGTCGAATGTGATGGCGCGAGGGTACAACACGCTTCGATGCCAGTTTGTCGTGGTGCGATCCGGCAACGCATGGTATACATACGTCCATGACAACACTCGGCGTAGCAACGGGCACGAAGCCGTGCGTGCCGCAGATTCGCGACTTTCAACAGGAGGAAAAATGGTATCAGTCGTATACGAGGCACCTGATTCGATAGATGGTGCAATTAGTCTTTTGGCCAATGCAGATATCCCCGCAAAGATACTAGCTGGCGGCACTGACCTAATTATTCAGACCAACGGGAGCAATGACGAATCTCGTTTGCTCGTGGATATTAAGAGAATCGCCGGTATGCTCGACGCAGAGTTGACGGCTGATGGTTTGGACCTGGGTCCATCGATGAGCTGCGCAGAGTTCACCTCGAGAGACGATATTAAAAAAGTCTTTCCAGGATTGGTGGAAGCAGCGTACCTGATCGGATCAACGCAGGTTCAGGGCCGAGCGAGCCTGGGCGGTAATTTATGCAATTCATCGCCCGCCGCAGATACGATTCCTGCACTGCTCGTCAATGGTGCGCAATGCGTGATTGCAGGTCCAGGCGGCGAGCGAACGGTCGCCGCTGAAGACTTTATGACCGGCGTAGGTCGAAATTGTATGGAGAAGGGTGAACTCCTTAAAATGATTCACCTGCCGGCACCCGCGGCTAATACCTCTGATGCATATCTGCGATTTATCCCGAGAACGGAAATGGACATAGCCGTTGCAGGCGCTGGTGTAAGCGTGACGCTTGATGATTCTGGCACCTGCACCGCTGCGCGAGTAGCGATTGGTGCCGTTGCACCGACGGCGCTGCTTGTTAGCGCAGCCGCAGATGCCCTGATTGGGACCAAGTTGGATGACGACGCATTAAAAGCGGCTGCTGATGCCGCGAGTGCCGCGTCCAGTCCTATTACGGACAGGAGAGGCACTGCTGAGTATAGAAAACAGATCGTTGGCGTATTGGTGAGACGCGCCGCAAAGATAGCGGCAACAAGAGCGAAGGGAAACTAAAAAAATGGCAAAATCACACGTAACAACCAGTGTAAATGGGGAACCGCAAGAGTTTCTGTGCGAACCGGGAGATACCTTACTCGACGTACTGAGAAATGAACTGAACCTCACGGGAACGAAGGAAGGCTGTGGCTCCGGTGATTGTGGCGCCTGTTCAGTCACGCTTAATGGCCGGCTCGTCTGCGCCTGTCTCGTACTAGGTGTGGAAGTAGAAGGCGCTGAAGTAGGAACAATTGAGGGTGTAAGTTCCGGTGATGGTCTGCACGTTATTCAGGAGAAATTCCTTGAACACGCAGCGCTGCAATGTGGCATATGCACACCAGGTCTGATTGTCAGCACCAAGGCATTATTAGAAGAGAACCCGAACCCAACCGAAGAAGAGGCCAGGTACTACCTTGCAGGCAACCTCTGCCGATGTACCGGTTATGACAAAATTATCAGGGCGGTGATGGATTCCGCTGAAACTTTGAGAGGAGCTGTCTGATCATGAGTGAAGCAAAGGAATTTAAGTACATCGGCCAACGAACTATCCGACCAGATGGTTATGACAAGGTCACGGGCCGGGCAACCTACGGTGCTGATTTATCTTTACCGGGAATGATCTGGGGTAAAACCCTTAGAAGCCCTCATGCACATGCCAAGATTGTCTCTATCGATACCAGTAAGGCTGAAGCGCACCCTGATGTCATGGCCGTCGCCACTTTTCAGGATTTTGTCACTCTTCAATCAGAAAGTATCGCCGGGGGCGAAGGCGCTGCGGACGTTCTTGACGTGGCGAGAAATTGTCTGGCGGACGACAAGGTGCTTTATCATGGTCATGCGATTGCGGCCATCGCTGCCCGAACCGAAAGGGCGGCAAAAGATGCACTTGCGTTGATCGATGTCACCTATGAAATTTTACCGCCCGTGATGGATGTGGAAGAGGCGATGAAAGAAAGTGCGCCGGTCCTGCATGAAGATATGTTCACTAATGGATACGACGAGAAACCATCGAAGGCTTCCAATATTGCAACACGTGTCGAAATGAAAATGGGTGATGTTGACGCCGGTTTTGCAGACGCTGATGTCATTGTTGAGCGAGAGTTTCGAACACCTACGGCGCACCAGGGCTACATTGAACCCCATGCCTGTACCGTCACTTACAGCGAAGATGGGCAGTCAATGGTCTGGTGTTGCACGCAGGGGCATTTTGACGTAAGGACCCTGACTGCGAAAGTGCTGGGTATGGATCTTGGCAAGCTCAAAGTTATCGCCAGTGAAATTGGTGGTGGGTTTGGTGGCAAGACGGTTATCTATCAAGAACCGGTAGCGCTTGTGCTTTCAAAAAAATCAGGCCGTCCGGTAAAAATGGTGATGGAGCGTGACGAGGTATTTATCGCAACCGGTCCAACCTCCGCTGCAAAGCTGAAAGCAAAAGTAGGCATAAAGAAAGACGGAACAATTACGGCAATGCAAGGCTGGATGGCCTACGAGGCTGGCGCCTTTAAAGGTTCACCGATGATGCCGGGTGTGATGACTATGTTTACACCCTACGATTGCCCCAATGTCTTGGTCGAGGGATTCGATGTCGTCGTTAACAAATCCAAGGTGGCTGCTTATCGTGCACCAGGAGCTCCCCAGGCAGAGTATGCGGCAGAAATGGTCATCAATGAATTAGCTGAGATGTTGGGCATGGATCCCATTGAACTTAGACTGAAGAATGCGGCGAAAGAGGGAACTCAAACCATCTATGGGCCGAAACTTAAACGGGTCGGGTTAATCGAGTGTCTTGAAGCCGCTAAAAACTCTCCGCATTACCAGTCAGCATTACCCGAAGGGCAGGGCCGCGGTCTTGCTGCAGGCTTTTGGTTTAACGTCGGTGGCCAATCGAGTGTAACCGTCAATATGAACCCCGATGGAACGGGAACTATTGTTGAAGGTTCTCCCGATATTGGTGGTTCGCGGGCGTCTATGCAGATGATGGCGGCAGAGGTTTTACAAATAGAGCCTAAAAACCTCAAGCCTATTATCGCTGACACAGAAAACCTGCCTTACAGTCAGGGAACCGGCGGTAGCCGTACCACCTTCGCAACCGGTATGGCAGTGATCGAGGCCTCAGAAAAAGTGGTCGCCCAGGTAAAAGAACGGGCCGCTGCTGTCTGGAATGTTACCGCTGAGCAGGTGGAATACGCGGACGGCGTAGCTCGAAATACTGCGGGCGAGGACGCTATGACACTGGCAGAAGTTTGTAAGAGTGCAGAGAAAACAGGTGGTCAAATTTCCGGTAATGCAAACATCAATGCCCGAGGAGCAGGCCCAAGTTTTGCCGTTCATATCTGTGATGTGGCTGTCGACAAGGAAACCGGCAAAGTTGATGTGACTCGTTATACCGCAATTCAGGATGCTGGCAAGGCCATTCATCCCGGCTATGTGGAAGGCCAGTTACAAGGCGGCGCTGTTCAGGGCATAGGTTGGGCGCTGAACGAAGAATACGTCTATAACGCAGACGGTGTAATGGAAAACCCTGGGTTTTTGGACTACAGGATTCCGTTGGCGTCTGACCTTCCCATGATTGAGACCATTATCGTGGAGGTGCCAAATGCCTTCCACCCTTATGGTGTCAGAGGCGTTGGTGAAACCGGCATCATTCCGCCGCTTGGTGCTGTTGGATACGCGGTTGGGAATGCGATTGGCCGTAAGGTGGAAGAGCTACCTTGCTCGCCGCCCCGGGTTCTTGCGTTGATCCAGAATGGCTGATCAATGGCGATCGTGATCTTCTCCAGTGAGCTGCAACGGCTTACTGGGGAAGAGCAAACCCGGGTTGACGCCGAGGTGTTCAAGGATATTGTTGCAGAGATTTCCTATCAGTATGCGGCGCTTGAGTACGATGCACTGATGAAGATGGCTGTGGCCATTGACGGTGAAATCATTCATACGCCTTTTCTGGAAAAAGTCGCGGCCAGTAGCGAAATCCACTTCCTTTACAGAATTTCCGGAGGATGAAGAAATACCTGGCGGTCTTGGTCATCGCTATTCTCCTGGTGCTGCTGTCACCTTTTATTGCGATCGCGGGATACGGGCTCTATCACGAGCGTGATATCCAAAGTGGCATTGCAATGTTTACCGACGAATTGTTGGGTAACGGTTTTGTCGAATCCGGTAGTAACGGTACTAGAGCAGAAGCGCTGGCGGTCCTGCCCAACTCTGTTTTGTGGATGGGAAAGCTGGAAAGTGAAGGCCTGCCAGAGACCAGCGGTCTAGCGGCATCCAGCACTGACCCAAACCTGCTATTTGCTGTCAATGACAGTGGTAATCCGCCCGGCATCTTCGCGTTAACACTTAAGGGCAAGGAGGCGGGTTACTGGCCGATTGATTATCCGGACCTGCATGACTTTGAAGACTTAGCGGCTTTCGTGTTGGATGGAAAATCGTACCTGTTGGTAGCAGACACCGGGGATAATTTACATTGGCGACCGCGAGTACACATCCTTGTTTTTGAAGCGCCCGATACAGAAAAGACAGGCAACTCGCTAAAGTTGGCCTGGCGATTCAGCTTTACGTTCCCCGAGGGATATCGCGATGTAGAATCGGTTGCCGTGGATGTTCGGAACAATGCTATATTTTTGATCTCGAAGCGATATGTTCCGCCAGAAGTCTTCAGGTTACCGCTTCAACCAAATGATGATGTTGTTATGGCTGAACCGGTAGCGCTGCTTGATGGAATTCCGCGGCCAACCGAGCGCGACTTACAAGAAGACCCATCCTACGGCGCCTACAGTTCTATGCCGACGGCCTTTGACATAAGCGGCAGGGATGCCGTTGTGGTGACCTACAAGGAAGCGTACTTGTACAGGCGCAAGTTAGGTGAGCCCTGGGCCGAAGCTTTTTCAGGCCTACCAAAGCGCATTCGTCTTCCCTACATATTTGGCCTGGAGTCGGTTGCGTTTGACTCAAGGGGTCGACATTTTTACGTTACCGGTGAACGGAGAGACGGGATCGGCACCGCAGACGTTTTCCGCATTGAATATCGCTAGGGATAGCCAAGGGGGTTTTCAGTTTGCCATCGCCAGGCATCTCTGCAGATATCATCGATCGTCAGTTCAGCTTTCCAGCCAAGTTCACGCTCCGCCAACGAGGGATCAGTGTAAGACGTGGCAACGTCGCCCTCGCGACGTGGACCGATCGTCCTGATGAGAGGCTGGTGGGTGGCAGCTTCGAACGCAGCGACAACCTCGTTCACAGAATGCCCGGTGCCAGTACCCAGGTTATAGGTGACCAGGCCGCAGTTAGTTTGTAGTTTCCGGATTGCCGCCACATGGCCACGAGCCAGGTCCTGAACGTGGATGTAATCACGAATACAGGTGCCATCTTCAGTAGGATAGTCATTGCCGTTGATTACCAACTGGTCTCTCATACCCGCAACAACCTGTGTCAGGAAAGGCACCAGGTTATTAGGAACGCCCGTAGGGTCTTCGCCTATTCTGGCACTTGGGTGCGCGCCCGCGGGATTAAAGTAGCGTAATAGCGCAACATTAAATGCTGGCTTTGCATCGCAAAGGTCGTGCAGCATCTGTTCTATCATAATTTTAGTGCGACCGTAGGGATTCGTAGCGTTGGTCGCCGTGCAGTTTTCGTCCAGGGGGATTCTTTCAGGTTCACCGTAAACGGTTGCTGAGGAACTGAATACCAGGCCCATCACGTTACTATCAGCCATGGTACGACAAAGGCTTATGGTCGTCATTAGGTTCAGCTGATAGTAAAGCAGTGGATCTGCCACCGATTCACCAACGGCCTTAAGCCCGGCGAAATGGATGACGGCATCCGGTTGCTCCTGCTTGAACACAGCGCCCAGCGCGGCATAGTCCGCAACATCGACTTCATAGAAGGCTGGGGATTCACCGCTGATTTCCGAGATACGATCAATAACGGACGCTTTGCTATTGCGCAGGTTGTCGACTATCACAACCTCAAAGCCTGACGCCAGCAGTTCAACGGCGGTATGACTACCGATGTAACCTGCGCCGCCCGTTAGTAGTATCTTCATCGCATATCGCCCGGCAAGGACCTTATCGTAGTGAAAGGCCTAATTGCTGTTCAAGTTCGTTGATTGCCTGATCAGCAGAAAGTACTTTAATCGTCGACATACCAAGCGCTCTTGCGGGTTTTAGGTTGATGCCTAGATCGTCAAGGTAAATGGCTTCCGATGGTTCGATACCCATCTCTTTGCAGGCAAGTTCATAAATTTTTGGATCAGGTTTTCGCATTCCAACCTTGCTGGACTCAATGACAATCTCAAACAAAGACATGACCTCAGCGATCGCCTCCGCTTTTGATTCAGACTTTGCCATCCCTGGACCCGCACCGGTGTTGACGTTGTTGGTGATACAGCCCACTAATCGCGTTTCCTTAATCAAACGCAGGGCCTTGACCATTTCTGGCCGGATGTCCCCAGAAAGGAGCGCAAGCACCTGTTTGCCTCGGATGTCATGCCCTTTATCCAGGGCTTCTGATGCGAATAACGCGTCAAACTCATCGACACTGATCGTGCTGCTTTCAAGCTGCGCCCAGGCATTGCCGTCGGGATTAGCCGCGTTAATTGACCGAATGATATCCGGCGGAAGGTTATTACTCGCTTCAAATCGATTGAAAGCTTCGAAGGGGCTAGAGGTGATTACACCGCCAAAATCCCACAGAACAGCTTTGATCATGGATTAAAACCTGGAGAAAAAGAGAAGGCGGTACTATACCGGATCTGATTTCAGGTACCAGAGCCGCTAACCGGCCTGTTTAGTCATCTGCGACATTATATTCGAAAGTGGCAGATTCGGGCCGGGCAAGACCGCGTTGTGACGACGCAATACCATCGATCATCAGTTGAATGTTTACCGATTCAGGAAAAGTATCTTTCACTTCGTTGACGGCCTCTTCGAGACGTTTCTCTCTCATAAACAGAATACGGAACGCCTTGCGGACGTCTGAAATTTCTTCGTTTGAATAGCCAGCACGCTCCATCCCGACTTTGTTGATGACCCTCATTCTTGCGGGGAATCCTTCGGCTATCGTAAAGGGTAATACATCTTGAATAGCCCGCGCCATACCGGCAATCATGGCGGCTTTGCCAACATGACAAAATTGGTGAATGGCGGATAGGCCACCGATATTGGCATAGTCACCGACGATAACGTGACCCGCCAGAACGGCGCCATGACTGATAACGACATTACTACCCAGTGTACAGTTATGACCAATGTGGGACTGCGCAAGTAACGCGCAGTCGTCACCTAGTGACGTTGTAGAGAATTCTTCTGTGCCGCTGTGAATGCTGGCAAATTCGCGAATGACACATCGACTGCCGATGACGGTATAAGTCACGGTGTCGGGAATGTATTTCTGATCCTGCGATTGCATCCCTAGCGTTACGTGTGGGAAAACATCGCAGTCCTCGCCAATCGTCGTGTGAGGTTCAACGACGACGTGCGATCTTAATGTGGTGTTTGCGCCAATCTTTGTGTTCGCGGCGACCGTACAAAAAGGCCCTATTTTACAGTGCTCGCCGATATCAGCATTTTTATGGACCACTGCAAGTTTATCAATTTCTATCATTATTCAATTCCTGGCGCTCCGCGTTCGATCTCTTGGCTTCGTCAGCCTAAGTTTGGGCACTACTACGATTATTTACAGACGAAATGTCTCATTACACCTCAAGGCGAAACAAAGTCAACGTCCGAAGTGGACAGCCCAATTTGTGCCCTTTTGGTCGTCGAATGATATAATTTCCGCTCCTGAGTCGATATAAAATCAGGTCGATTCTCAAATTAGAATATTAGCCTTTTATGCAAGAACGTAAAACTGCGGTTAAACCGCTCGACAGATCGCTGGTTAACCAGCATAGCTTTACCAAGGAAGAACTAATCGCCTGCGGCATGGGTGAACTGTTCGGGCCGGGTCGGGCACATCTACCGATTGACGAAATGTTGATGATCGACCGGATCACAGAAATCACAGAAGACGGCGGTGCTAAAGATAAAGGCAAGCTCGTCGCTGAAATGGATATCAACCCCGACCTCTGGTTTTTTAAATGTCACTTTGTCGGGGATCCGGTAATGCCGGGTTGCCTTGGTCTAGACGCGCTCTGGCAACTGGTAGGTTTTTTCCTTGGATGGAAAGGCAACCATGGACTCGGTCGCGCACTGGGTTGCGGCAAGGTCAATTTCAGAGGGCAGGTGGTGCCAACGACGAAACTGCTCAGATACGAAATTGATTTAAAGCGGCTTAGAGAAGGCAATATCGTGTTAGGCATTGCAGACTGCAGAGTCCTGGCTGACGGTATACAGATATACACCGCTGAAGATGTAAAGGTTGGGTTGTTTACTTCGCTAGACGACTTTGGATGACACAAATTTGGGTAATACAATGAAGAGAGCTGTAATCACAGGAATGGGTGTTGTTTCCCCTCTCGGGAACAACATCGCTGAAACCCTGACGTCGTTGAGGGAAACCAAATCGGGCATCAAGTTTCAGGATGCCTACAAGGAAATGGGACTTCGAAGTCACGTTGCCGGTAGCATCGATATTGACGTCGAGTCGCTGATCGAAAGGAAGCTTCGCCGATTTATGGGTGATGCTGCCGCATTTTCCTACATTGCCATGCAAGAGGCGATTAACGATTCTGGTCTTGAAGAATCGGAGGTTTCAAATGAGCGAAGCGGGATAGTCGCAGGTTCAGGTGGCGCGTCCTCCTCTAATCTCGTTGAAGCCGCAGATATTCTTAGAGAAAGAGGACTGAAGCGGGTTGGTCCGTATCGTGTGACACGGACAATGAGCTCTACTATCTCTGCTTGTCTGGCGACGCCATTCAAAATTAAGGGCGTCAACTATTCAATTACATCAGCATGCTCAACCAGTGCCCACTGCATTGGCCACGCGGTTGAGCTTATCCAGTTAGGTAAGCAGGATGTCGTGTTTGCTGGTGGTGGTGAGGAAGAACACTGGTCGATGACATCGCTATTTGATGCCATGGGCGCATTGTCCACGCGCAATGATTCTCCTGCGACTGCATCGCGTGCTTATGACAAAGATCGAGACGGGTTCGTCATCGCCGGTGGGGCAGGGTTCGTTGTCGTTGAAGAATTGGAACACGCAAAAGCGCGTGGCGCGAAAATTTATGCTGAGGTCGTCGGCTATGCTGCGACCTCGGATGGACATGACATGGTTGCTCCATCAGGCGAAGGTGGTGAACGTGCCATGAGGCTTGCTTTGAGTACAGTGGATGGACCAATCGATTATATCAATGCCCACGGCACGAGCACGCCTGCCGGAGACCCCCCCGAAATGGCAGCAATACGTCGGGTTTTTGGTGAAAATATGCCGAAAATCAGTTCAACCAAGTCACTGTCCGGTCACTCTCTAGGGGCTGCGGGTGTCCACGAATCTATCTATTCCCTGCTCATGATGGAGCACGACTTTCTTTGTGCGAGTGCAAATATAGAAAATCTTGATCCTGAGTTTAGTGACGTCCCCATAGTGACTAAACGATTGGACGACGCTGGGGTCAGGACAGTCATGTCTAATAGCTTCGGGTTCGGCGGCACCAATGCAGTGCTGGCTTTTCAGAAGATTTAAATTCAGCAGGTGAGTCTTTAACGTTTCTTAACAAATGCTTAAGACTCGCTTTAAGACTAGTTGAACAACCTGTGATTGAATGCGGGATCAGGCCGGTCTTTCGTTCTACGCGATGCATTGGTCTTTTTGATCCTGTATATGAATCGCAACCACTATGAATCGCAACCACTATGAATCGCAACCACTATGAATCGCAACCACTATGAATCGTAGCAAGATAGTCGTCATCGAAGATGAGCCTGACATCATGGAGATCGTTAGCTACAACCTTAAACGTGAAGGCTATGTCGTGTTCGGTGTTGATCGCGGTGACGAAGGCCTGAACGTTATCCGAAACCAGTCTCCCAGTCTGGTTATTCTCGATCTTATGTTGCCTGGCATGGACGGATTGTCGATCTGCCAGCAGATGAAATCTGACCCCATTGTTAGAGATATTCCTGTCATCATCATTTCTGCAAAGGGTGAAGAAAGTGACATCGTCATTGGTCTTGAGCTTGGTGCGGATGATTACTTGGCTAAACCATTTAGCCCCAGAGAACTGCTCGCTCGAGTGAAGGCTGTATTACGGCGAGGCCCGGTGGCAGATAGCCAGAGTAAGGAACGAATCGTGATTCAGGGTCTTGTCATTGACGTGGCACGTCATGAAGTCAGTGTCTCAGGGGAAACCAAAGACCTAACGGCAACAGAGTTCAAAATTCTCCACCAGCTAGCATCACAGCCCGGGAGAGCTTTTACTCGTGAACAGTTACTGAACAGAGTCGTTGGTCTTGGTGTTGTTGTTGTGGACCGAAATATTGACGTACATATACGGGCTGTTCGAAAAAAACTGGGCGAGTACAGTCGCTTTATCCAGACAATTCGTGGCATTGGTTATCGACTTACCGACAAGTAATCATTCCGGAGATTGTTAATGCTTGAATCTCGGTTTCTTTGGCAGGTATGGGGCGTCTTGGGCCTTACGCTTGTTATCAGCACCTTTGTTTTTGGTTTTTTTGTCGTCGATGAGGTCGAGAGAGACGCTTTTGATCGGATTGAAAACTCCTTGCATGAACAGGCACTGGCGCTGTCGCCATTGATGACTCACCTGTTGGAAGAAAACCGGCTGCTAACACCTGAAGAAATAAATCGTCTTGCCCCTGGGGTTATCGCGAGAATAACGCTCGCAGATTCAGATGGCCGGGTGATGATAGATAATCAACGGGATCCGTCGGGTATGGATAACCATCGCTACCGCCCGGAAATCGTCGGGTCACAAGGGGCGTCTTACGGTGTAGCAACCCGGTACAGCCAGACACTAAACCTGACCATGGTTTACCTTGCAATCAAGTTAAATAAACTTCCAGCGAAGACCGGTTACCTTCGATTAGCGGTGCCGTTAACGTCTATTGATGAACAGTTGTCGAACCTGCAAAACAGAATTTTTGCGAGCGCGGTCACCGTTGGCTTTTTGTTTCTTGTCATCGGGTACCTGCTTGCATCCCGCGTGACCAACCCGATCGAAAAAATGACGGCCGTTGCCAGGGATATTTCCAGAGGCCAGTTCCACCTCAGGCTCCCAACAGGGAGAACCGACGAGATCGGGCAGTTAGCGGTGGTCATCAATGATCTGGCGCTGGGGGCACAAGAACGGATAGATGGATTAACACGACACAGAAATCAACTGGCCGCGGTGCTCGCTGGTCTTAACGAAGGTGTGATTGCCTTTGATGTGAACCAGAAGGTGCTGCACGTCAATCATGCCGCGTTGACAATACTGTCGCTAAAAGAAACTCAGCTTGTCAATTGGAACTTCAGCGAGGTCCCCATAGGGCAGGAATTCAAGCAGTCGGTATCGACCTGCATATCGGAGCATACCAATGTCACCTCTACCGTCATCGTCGGAGAACGAACCCTGGAATGTGCTTACCTATGGCTCGATGCAGGGTTTGGTGAGGATCCGGGTGGAATTCTAGTCCTCGAGGACGTCACGGAACGGCTGCACCTGGAAAAAGTGCGGAGCGATTTTGTCGCCAATGCATCTCATGAGTTAAAAACACCCATCTCAGCGATTCGAGGCCTATCAGAGACGATCATTGATGATCCGAATATTTCGGGAGAGAATTTGGGTCGTTTCGTTGAACGCATCAGGCAGCAATCCATCCGCCTTGAGCTAATCGTCAAAGACCTGCTACATCTTTCAAGGTTCGATTCTTTCAATCAGGAGAGCAAGCTGGATCGAATCAGATTGTCAGAGCTGATCACCAGGTTGTTCGAGACCAATGTTGAAAATGCCCATGACGCGGGTGTGGTGTTAACGTTAGACATTCAAGACGAAAGTGCACAAGTGCTTGGCGAAACTGAGGCAATAGATCAACTGCTTACAAACCTGGTGGATAACGCAATCAAATATACCGGTGCGGGTGGAAAGGTCACCGTACACCTGAGGCGCGTTGGCCAAATGGCTTCAATTGAAGTCGAGGATACCGGCATCGGAATCTCCCGAGGAGAAACTACTCGTATTTTCGAGCGGTTCTACCGCATAGATCGTGCGCGCTCCCGCGATGTTGGTGGTACCGGACTCGGCCTTGCGATAGTTAAGCACATCGCCCTGGCCCATAACGGCAACGTTTCGGTAGATAGTTTACTGGATAAGGGAAGCACCTTCACAGTGCAACTCCCACTCGCCTGACCAGCCCGACAAAAAAAATTCTGTTTAGTGATCACTGATAATTTTCCTGGCAGCGTTATAGCCTGGTAAGCCACTAACACCTCCACCCGGGTGAGTTCCCGCGCCACACATGTATAGGTTCGATATTTCTGTCGCATACTGGCCGCTACCCAACATTGGTCTCGCGCTGAACAACTGATCAAGGCTTAACCTGCCGTGATAAATATCACCGCCAACCAGTCCAAATTTTGTTTCCAGATCAAACGGGCTTAGCACCTGGCTGCCAATAATGCTGGCTCGAAAATTGGGCGCATATTCCGTTACTGTGTCTATGATTGCATCGGTGGCTGCAACTTTTTGATTTCGCCAACTGGCACCCAGCGTGGGGTTAAACTGCTGACAGAACAGGCTGGCGACATGCGCGCCGGCGGGAGCCAGGGAATCATCAACCAGGCTGGGAATTAGCATCTCAACGATTGGCTTGCGTGAGTAGCCGAAGTCTACGGCGTCCCTATAGGCGGTATCCATGTACTTAAGGTCAGGCGCAAGAATGATACCGCCGGTCAAAGCATGCCGGGGTGTCGTTGCGGTAAAACGGGGTAGTTCAGACAGCGCCACATTGATGCGAAAGGTTCCACTTTGGCACTTGTACTTTTTAAAGTGTTGGGTCGTTTCGCTGGAAATGTCCTGTTCACCCAGCAGGCCAAGAAATAACAATTTTGGGTTTACGTTGGAGACGACGATGTCGGCAGGAATACTTTCACCAGACTCGAGGACAACGCCAACAACCCTCTTTTTGTCGGTCGTTACGCTTGCCACGGGCGCGTCTGTGACCAATTGAACACCAAGCTCTGCCGCTTCTGTTGCCATCGCACCGGTGATAGAACCCATTCCCCCTTTGGCATGCCCCCATCTCCCGGGTTTACCGTTGACCTCGCCCAGCACATGGTGAAGCAGTACATACGCCGAACCTGACTGGTATGGGCTGGCGAAATTTCCAACGATGGAATCAAAACCGATGAGTGCCTTGATTGGGTCAGATTCGAATTCGTCATCCAAAAGTTCACCAGCGCTACTCGAAAACAGCCTCAAAAGGTGCTGCTTCTCGGCAAGGCGCAGGCGGTTGAACTTTTTACTAAGCCTGAAGATACGCCAAAGATCTCCAACACTTCCACCATGAAGTTTTGGAGGAATTTCCGTCATTAGGTCTTTTAGGACTTGGGAAACTGAGTCTAAAGCATCGTAAAATGCGGGCAATACGTCAGAATCCCTGCGCGAAAACCGGGCAACTTCCGCTTGCATTGTAACCGGGTCGGGAAAGCTGGTCAGACTATTGTCGTCAGGCAGGGGTAGGAAATTGTTAATAGGGCGCTCGAGTATTTCAAGCCCGTGACGATGTAGGTGAAGGTCCTTTATAACTTGAGGGTGAAGCAAGCTGACCGTGTAACTGGCGACGGAGTTTCTGAACCCAGGATGAAATTCCTCTGTGACGGCTGCGCCTCCAAGAATACCGCGCCGCTCCAGAATCGTCACACTGAAACCCGCCTTCGCCAGGTAACAGGCACATACCAGGCCGTTGTGGCCCCCACCTACGATCACGACATTTTTTGGCATTGCTGCAGCTTACTTGAGTCTGTTAGGGCGTCAGTGTATCTTAGCGCTCGCTCACGCCCTAACCACCTGCGCTTTAATCGGCAGGCAACCCTGGTATTATTTTAAATGTCACATGCACAGCTGGATGCTACCGAAGAGGTTAGGCCTAAGCCCGGTATCTGGGAGTTGGCATGGCCGGCGATTCTCAGCAACCTCCTGTTCTCTGTTATTGGGATCGTCACCATCAAGATCGTGGGATCTTTAGGCGCAGAAGCCGTTGCCGCCGTCACCACAGGCCACAGAATCTTTTGGGGTCTTCAGGCAACGCTGATGGCAATATCAGCTGGTACCACGGCGCTGGTTGCTCGGTCATGGGGAGCTGGTGATTATGCTGAAGCGGCAAAGATTACCAGTGTTTCCCTTTGGCTCAGTAACGGCGTTGCGATGGCGTTGATGATTCCTTGCTTCTTTTTCGCTTACGAGATTGCCAGTGTGTTTGGCTTGGATGACAACCCAACTCGTCAGGCCGCGGACTTCATTCAGTACCTGAGCGTGTTTAACATCGCCTTTTCCATCAACATGATCTTAGGCGCATCGCTTCGGGCGGCTGGCGATACCAAAACACCGCTCTGGATTGGGGTGGCAACCAACATCGTAAACGTGGTGTTAGTTTATCTGCTGGTTCACGGGATGTATGGGTTCCCGGCCTTAGGTGTCGTCGGCGCGGCAATCGCCAATGGGATATCCTTCGCCGTGGGCGGTTTGATCTTTCTGTATCTCTACTATGGCGGCCGCATGAAGATTGGTGTCGGTGGCCCCGATTCAGTCTCCAAAGGACGAGTGCGCCAACTGGTGCACATAGGATACCCGGCAGGGATCGAACAGTTCGTATTCCAGATAGGATTCATCGCGTTTCTTTGGCTAGTCGCATTTTTTGGCACAGCACCTTATGCCGCATATGGGGTTGGGGTACAAATACTCTCTATCTCGTTTGTGGTCGGTTTTGGCTTCTCGATTGCTGGAGCGACCCTGGTAGGGCAACATCTTGGCGCAGGAGACTCTGAAGGTGCCGTGAGGAGCGGCTGGCGAGCGCTTGTCATGGCGATTGGCAGCATGGTGGCGCTTAGTATCGTCATCGCTATATTTGCGAACGATATAGCTCGATATCTGATAGACGACGATGAGGTCGTGCGTCTCACCGTCGTGTTTATTTACATCATGGCGCTGGTGCAACCACTCATGGCCGTCGAGTTTACTTTGGGCGGTTGTCTGCGCGGCGCGGGTGATACGCGATTCCCACTAATGACAACGATGATAGGTCTCTGCGGGGTCAGAGTTGGCCTTGCTGCCATATTCGTACTCTTGGATTTTTCGGTGGAATGGATTTATGCCGCGCTTATTGGAGACTACATCGTCAAGGCCATTATGCTGTTGTATCGCTTTCACGGTGGCAAGTGGCAGCAGGTTTTTTCTGATTCAGAAAAAAAGTTCGCTGGAATGGGGTCCTAATTCCCGCAACGTCAAAGTGCCGTTAGCACCTGCGGTTTACCCTTGGTAATGACCATAGTATGTTCGTACTGAGCCGATCTATTTCCTTCTCCGATCAAAAGAGCCCAACCGTTATCAGCGGTGACTGCGCTGCTCGCACCATTAGAAAGGAAAGGTTCAATCGTGATCACCTGGCCTTCACTCAGGGTACGGGTATCCGACTTATCGTAAAAATTTTGGATGAAATGCGGTTCTTCATGCAGGCTCAGGCCTATGCCGTGACTTCCCAGATCACGTATGGTGGTAAAGCCAGCATTGATGGCCGTTCTCTCAATCGCCTGACCAATCTGGTTAATTTTTGCGCCAGCTCTCGCTACAGACATAGCAGCATTCAGCGATTTACGGGTAATCTGACAAAGATACTCAATTCGGGGATCAAGTGGCGGCACCGTAAAAGTTGCCCCGGTATCTCCAAAATAACCGTTCAATTCTGCCGACACATCAATATTTACAACGTCGCCCGGTGCTACTTTTCGACCTGACGGAATCCCGTGAGCAGCCTCATCATTGATGCTGATACAAGTGTGCCCAGGAAAGTCGTACATCAGAATAGGGGCCGATCTTGCGCCATAGCGGGCGAGGTTTTTCTCGCCGATCCTGTCCAGTTCTATCGTGGAGATACCTGGTTTCAGGCTCTTTTTCATCAGCAGCAGGGTTTCAAACACAATCCGCCCGATAGCCTTGAGGTGCTTGAGGTCGTCGTCGTTATCTATAATCATCGTTGGCCAAGAGAGTCTTTAGATAAGATATTACACCTTGTGCTAATGGTTTTCTGTGTTGGTCTTCTCGGTTAATATATCGCCGAGACTTAAAGTAAGCCCAACATGCAAATTCGAAGAAAAATCTACCTACTATTCGTGTTGCTGATTCTTCAGAGCTGCGCGGTGACCTCTCGTGAACCCTCTGACTTAATTACCGGGACCTGGCGGTCCACCCTAGCAGGATTCACTATCACAACGATCTACACGCCGACAAAGGTGACGGTAGACAGGCACAAGGCACTGAACTACCAACTGGACGGCGACAAGCTTACGATTGATGACGATCAGGCAAGCCTTAGGCTTGTCCGTTTTCTTTCTAATTCAGTGATGGTCCAGGTTGATGTGATTACCGGCACAGAGCATCGATTCGAGCGAGCTACCAACGCCTCGTAGTTTACCTGTATATAAATACAGTTTAAGCTGGTGTCAATGGCAGACGATCTTCCCGAGGGATATTACCTCGACAATTTTACCTTCTTGCTCGACTTCGTTAGCCGGCGCTACTCGGACCTGTTGTCTGAGAATGAAAAACAGTTCCATGCGTCTTTTCAGGCGCTATCACCAGATTCTCGGAAGCTGTTCGTTAGGTTAACCAACCGGAAAGGACCCTACTTTAGGGTCGATAAACTTAACTACCCGGAAGTCGCTAGTCTGGGCGTTGAAATCAGGGCACTTGTCGCCGCTTCGTTTATTCTACCAACGATCCCGGACCTTGACGCTGCCATCAAGATCTGCTCGAAGGCGGATTTGCTCCGTCTAGAAGCCTGCGCAGATTTTCCACAGTCAACTAAAAAGCAGGTGCTGGCGGATTATCTATCATCAGGACAGGTTAACCCTGTTCATGAGCTGACGATCGAGGTCGTTGAGTTGGCTTGGGCCGAAGAACTAACGGTTTTTAAACTGCTTTTTTTTGGGAACTTTCACCAGGACATGACCGCGTTTGTCATGCATGAACTGGTTGCGCCGTTCGAGCAGTATGAAATTGACGGAAATACCGGACTTTTTCAACGTCGTGAGGTTATCGACGAGCTGATTGTGTTGCAATCATTGTCCGATGTGAGCAAACAGTTAATGGAAACCGAAGGTTGCGGCCTGGATCTCCTGCAACTGGTGGATAACTTACCGGCAAGGAACATGGAGCCAGTGTTGTCGCGGCGGTTTGATCGCATCGTTAACCGGATTGGTCGATATCTGGAACGCGCTGACATGATTGAAGAAGCGGTCAGCGTGTATTGTAGAGCGCAAGCAACACCTGCCCGCGAACGGCAGGCAAGGATCCTGGATCGACTAGGTGACCCTCAGGCTGCGATGGCCCTCTGTGAATCAATCATTGAGACTCCGCTGAGCGAAGAGGAGTTGGAATTCGCGCAAAGGTTTGGCCATCGTTTAGCCAAAAAACACCAGCTTAAAAGCGGCCCCGAGTTTAACCTGCCGGTACAGACGATCGAGCAGACCATCATTCAGGTTGCATGCGTAGATAGTAGCGTTGAGCTGTGCGCGCGAACGTATTACCAGAACCTGGGTTACGAAAGCTATTACGTTGAAAACAGCCTGATGCGAAGTCTCTTTGGTTTGTGCTTTTGGGACATTATTTACGCCCCCGTCAGCGGGGCTTTTTTTAATCCTTTTCAGAGGAGCCCGATAGATCTATACACGCCGGATTTTGTCGATAGCAGACGAGTACTAATAGCTGGTCGCTTTAAAGCGCTTGAAAAGAATGGTCCACGAGACCTTGCTATGGCCATTTATCGGGCCAAAATTGGCATCACCAATCCGTTCGTCAACTGGATGTATGTTGACGAACAACTGTTAGAGGCTGCTTTGGTAAAAATTCCCGTTCAAGACCTAATTCGGATATTCGAACGGCTACTGATTGATCTAAAAAACAACTCAAGCGGATTTCCGGACCTGATTGTATTTGACCAAAACAGCTACCGCATGGTTGAGATCAAAGGACCAGGAGATAAATTGCAAAAAAACCAGGCGCGCTGGTTCCGCTATTTTCAGGAACAGGCGATTCCTGCGGCAGTTGTGAATGTTGAATACCTTGAGGTTGGTACCTAATTGATGAACCCCGTTGCCCTATCAGTTGGACAGCTTATTGACGGATGTCGGCGCGGCGATATCAATTTCCGGTTTAGCGCTAAAAGCTCCGCCATTGAGGGGATCAGGGGACACCAACGCGTGCAGCAATCACGTGGAGAAGGCTATCTTGCTGAATACCCTGTCTCCATAGCGTTGAAAACCTCGGGTATGGATCTAGAGGTAGGGGGTCGAATTGATGGATGTTGGTTTGACTCGGCGCGAGGGTTGCTCTGCATCGAAGAAATTAAAACGCTTCGTGTGGAAGTCGAAGATATTCCTGAAGGGGTTCTTGACAGTTATTGGCACCAGGCTCAACTGTACGGGTATATCGTTGGTACTCAAATTGGTGCAGAAAAGCTCATTTTGAGACTTTGCCTCTACCATCTGGACAAAAAGACGGAAACGGTCCTTGAGCGGGTTAGCGACCTTAAGGAACTGGCAGCAATATTCTTCGATACGGTGGGTTTTTTTTCCACCATCCTTGGCCGGCGACAAAAATGGGTTGCTGATAGAAACGCTTCAATGCGAGATCTGGCGTTTCCTTATGGAAAGTTCAGGTCGGGCCAGAGGGATCTGGCGGTGTCTGTCTACCGCGCAGTTGCCGACAACCGCCAGCTTATTATCGAGGCCCCGACAGGCATTGGGAAAACCATGGCGACACTTTACCCGTCAATCAAGGCAATGGAATCGAGTGGCACGAGCCGGATGTTTTATCTGTCAGCAAAGACCTCGACCCAGGCGCTTGCTCAGATTGCGTTAAAGGATCTTACCGTTGCCGGCGGCAGCCTTAGGTCTATTGTTATTACTGCAAAAGAGAAAATCTGTTTCAGCCCGGGGCAACCCTGCCATCCTGATCATTGTGAGTATGCGAAAGGGTACTATGACAAGGTCCAGGACACGATTGATACCATGCTGGGGGAGGCTGAACATTTTGATCGATCGGCTGTTGAGTTAGCGGCGCGGCGTGACCGGGTCTGTCCGTTCGAGCTCGGCTTGGACCTGTCCAGGTCTTGCGATGCGATTATTGCCGATTACAATTATGTCTTCGACCCCGTCGTTTACCTGCGGCGATTTTTTGATTCTAAAAATAGAGATTCTATTGCGCTGGTTGACGAAGCTCATAACCTGGTCGACAGAGGTCGGGATATGTTCTCCGCAGAGGTTAATAAAGAGTCCTATCTTGCGATTGCAAAGATCTGCCAACACTCAGCGCCGGCGGTAATGAAGGCAGCGCGGAAAGTTACTCGAGCCTTCCTTGGTTATAAGAAGCGGCACGAAATTGAATTTGAAGAACACGGATACATTACGGGGTACGAGATACCCGAGACGGTTGTGTCAGCGATGCAAACCTTCTGTAGTAGTGCAGAGGAGGAACTCCGCAACGAGGTCTACGGCAGTTTCCGTGATGAGCTACTGAGTTGTTACTTTGATACGCTGAGGTTTCTTCGAACTGCTGAGAACTTTGATGCCGATTACGCTGTGTTGTTCCAGCATCAATCAAAAAAACATTACCTGAAACTTTACTGTATGGATCCCTCAAGGCAGTTAGGGGAGGGCTTCGATAGACTGGCATCAACAATCTGCTTCTCTGCAACCATGCAACCGTCTGAATACTTCAGGCGTATGCTTGGCGCTTCGGATGTCGCTAACTGGTACAGGCTTCCATCACCTTTTAGTCCGACAAACCTGCAGGTTAACCTCGCTGAGTATGTTGATACTTCTTATAAGGGCAGGAATCAATCACTTACTGATCTGGTAGACCTTGTCCGATGTGTGATCACCGCCAAACCGGGCAACTACCTGGTGTTTTTTCCTTCCTATGATTACCTTCAAAGTGCCGTACATTTATTTGAGAAGCGTTTTCCGCAGATCGCGATACGGGTGCAACAACGAAAAATGTCTGATGAGGAACGACAAGAATTTCTGAGCGCATTCGAAGATGAAAGCGAGGTTTGTGGGTTTGCTGTGATGGGCGGCGCTTTTTCAGAGGGGATTGACCTAAAAGGCAATCGGTTAATCGGCGCCGTCGTCGTGGGTGTCGGTTTACCCCAGATTGGCATAGAGAGGGACCTCATTAGGGATCACTTTCCTGAAGCAGGTTTTGAATATGCTTACCAGTACCCAGGGTTAGTCAGGGTATTGCAAACAGCGGGTCGTGTGATCCGGGATGATGCCGATCGTGGGATAATTTGTTTGGTGGACACACGGTACCGTGAACGAAGATACCTGGACCTGCTACCCTCAGAATGGGAGCCTAGATGCTGCAAGAACACTTCAGAGGTCGCAGTGAACCTTGATTCGTTCTGGGGTCAACAGTAACAACCTTCTGGACGGACGGGGGCGTTAGAACGTGATTTTACAGTTAGTGCACTGCAGGTAGATCGACGGTGACCTCGTCATTAGCGAAAGAGTTTTAAGCTCCGCCGGAATAGCAGGGAACAGGCTAGTCTGTACAGAGGGCAGCAGGCCTATAGAGGATTGCAGAACTTGTCTTAATATTAGTTCCCTGGATGAAAGTTCTTTTTCCATGTAGACGACGTCATAGTTTGTCAATCCCGCAAGAGCGGCTGCAGATTCAATGGCAACATTAACGTCTCCGATGCCATCAATGAGACCGTGTTCAAGCGCCCTAGAACCAGCCCAGACCCGCCCCTGTGCAACTGCGTCGGCTTCTTCAATCGACATTCCTCGACCTTCTGATACCAATGCAAGGAATTTGTCGTATGTCCGGTCGACGGAACTTTGCAGTGCACGCTTGAATATTGGGTTGATCTCGTCAAAATTATTCATCGCGCCGGATAGCGAGGTAGTGCCGATACCGTCTGAGTGAACGCCAAGGTAATCCAGGCTTCGTTCAAATGTCGGAAAGATAGTAAATACGCCGATAGAGCCTGTGATCGTGGTTTCTGATGCGAAGATTTTATCGGCGGTGCTAGAGATCCAGTACCCACCAGAAGCAGCGTATCCACCCATCGAAGCCACCACGGGCTTGCCGCTTTTCTGGATCGCTACAAGTTCAGTTCGAATCAATTCCGATGCCGCAGAGCTTCCCCCTGGGCTATCGACGCGCAGAACAATTGCCTTAACATTCTGTGAATTCTTTGCTTTGCGAATCAGTTTCGCGATTGTGTCGCCGCCAGCTTCGCCGGCAGGCTGCTCACCATCGAGTATTGTTCCCTTGGCGATGATGACGGCAATTTTATCTGTGGCTGGGTTCTGAACCGGCATCGCAGGGCGCATCGATTGCAGGTAGTTCCGGTAGACAACATGTTGGTAGGTATCGCCGGATTTTCCACTGATCGCCTGCATTTCTGATCGCCACTGCCCCCTTGTCACAAGCCCATCAATTAGACCCAGTTCAAGGGCAAGCTCTGCGGGACCATTTCCTGTTTGATCCAATAAACTGTCATAATTGTTAATGTAGTGAGTGATTTCCTCTGGACTGATACCTCTGTGGCTAGTGATTTTCGCCAGGTAACTGTCCCATAGGAAGTCGATGAGCGCCTGTGTTGATTCTCTTGATTCATCGGACATATTGTCGCGGATATAGGTTTCCGCGGCATTCTTGTAAATACCAGCCTTAATGACATGCATGCTCACCTGCAGCTTGTCCAAGGCGGCTTTAAGGTAAAGGGGGTAGGCGCCAAAACCCTGTAGAAATACCCCTCCCATTGCTGGCAGGCTTTCCTTGTCGATGTAGATCGTGTCTGCAAAGGACGCAAGGTAATATTGGGATTGCGTATAATGGGAACCATAAGAAAAAACCGGCTTGCCGCTGTTTTTAAAACTGTTCAGCGCTTTTCCGATGTCGTCGTACTGGTTCAGGGTGGTACCTTGCAACTTGGAAAGATCCAGGGCGATCGCCTTAATACGATCATCAGCCTTGGCGAGCTGGATAGCATCCACCAGGTCTCTGCCCAGTGTCTCAGCATTTTCAGATGCTTCACCCCGAAGAAATTCCTCTACCGGCTCAACGGACCTTAGCTGTTCAACAATCACACCCTCAGGGTTCACTATCATTACCGCTGACGCAGGAATGCTTTCTGGCTCGTGGCCCACGAGGGCGACGATCACAACAATAATGAGGGCAATAAACAGCAGGTTGCCAATAGCATTCTTCAGGGCAGTGATGAGCCACCAGACCTTTTTCACGAACAAACTCCAACGAAACAATAAAGGCTAGAATGCTACCACAACCGTAAGCCTGATCAGGGGGTTACACCCTGTGCATTTAGCGCTTTGATCACGCCGCCCGGCGTTTTGATGCATTCTCAATTCATATCCATTTTTCGTGCAGCTGGGGTTATCATCGGAGAAGAGAATTGCCTCAGGAGCCATACTAAGAATGTTCAGACCATGACTGAAAACAGGTTCATCAGTTGTAAGTAGGCGTGGCTGCCAGGAAATAAAGGTATCACTGAAGCAAGCCATGGTTTCCTGGTGACCCAAAAAACCTTGCCAATGGGTCCACTTAGTATTGGACAGGCATGCAAGGTAAAATTGACCGGCAACGCTATCCAGCAGTGAGTTCGATCAAGACGCCCCCGGACCGAAAAGAAGAGTGGTAATATTCCGCGTTATTCAAACGACGTTCAGTGACAATAAGATCGGAAGGGGGGACTATTTTGACAAAAGGTATCTATGAAACAGGATTGGATAAGAATCCAGCTAACTTTGAGGCACTTACTCCGCTAAACTTTTTGGCGAGGACGGCTGCCCTCTATCCTGATTATCCGGCCACTATCTACGGTGATGTCACCAGGAATTGGGGTGAGTTCAACAACCGATGCCTCAGGGTGGCCTCTGCCCTGGTTAGTCGGGGTGTAAAGCCGGGTGATACCATCGCTGCGATATTGCCGAACATTCCAGAGATGCTGGAGCTGCATTTCGCTGTACCGATGACCGGCGCGATATTTAACGCGATCAATACGCGGCTTGATGCCACTACTATCGCATTTTTGCTAGAGCATGCTGAGTCCAATGTTCTTATTACCGATCGAGAGTTTTCCTCTGTCGTCAAGAAAGCGCTCGCGATTACCGAGCGTGACATGCTTATTATCGATGTCGATGACCCGTCGTTCGAGGGTGGGGAATGCATAGGTCAGCTGAACTACGAAGCGCTGTGTGCCGAGGGTTCCATTGATTATTTTTGGCATCCCCCGAAAGATGAGTGGGACGCGATTTCACTGAACTACACTTCGGGAACAACCGGAGACCCAAAGGGCGTCGTTTATCATCATCGGGGTGCGTATCTGAATGCTGCCAACAACGCTCTGACCTGGGAAATGGGTATGCATCCCAATTACCTTTGGACATTACCGATGTTTCATTGCAATGGTTGGTGTTTCCCTTGGACGCTGGCCGCTGTAGCCGGCGCGGCAATCTGCCTGAGGCAGGTTCGGGAAGATGCCATCTATGAAGCTTTTAAAGTAAAAGCCGTGACTCACTTTTGTGGCGCACCTGTTGTACTCAATACCTTGCTCAATGCCCCGGCACCGTTGAAGCAAGGGTTACCTGCTGGTATCAAGGTAATGACCGCCGGGGCTGCGCCTCCAGCCGCCGTTATCATGGGTATGGAAGCGTTAGGCTTTGACGTGATACAGGTCTACGGTCTGACCGAAACTTATGGTCCCATGATCGTTTCAGCGTGGCGACGGGAATGGGATGATCTTCCCTCGAATGAAAAGGCGGCCCTGAAAGCTCGTCAGGGTGTCTCGTCGGTGTTGTCTGGCGCGATGATGGTAGCTGACCCAGAGACAATGCAGCCAGTTCCATGGGATGGGTTAACTCAAGGAGAGGTCTTCATGCGGGGCAACATTGTGATGAAGGGGTATTTAAAAAACCCGGAGACTACCGCCAGGTCGTTTGCGGGTGGATGGTTCCATTCCGGAGACCTCGCAGTATGTCATCCGGATGGCTACATCCAGATTAAAGACCGATCAAAGGATATTATTATTTCCGGTGGTGAGAATATTTCCAGCATAGAAATTGAAGATGTGCTCTTCAGTCACCCCAAAATTCTAGAGGCAGCGGTGGTCGCCAAGACCGACGAAAAATGGGGTGAACATCCCTGTGCATTCGTCACGCTGAAGCCTGGGGAGTCGATGTCAGAAAGCGAGGTCATTCAATTTTCCAGGGATAATCTGGCAAGGTTTAAAGTCCCCAAGACCGTCATATTCGGTTCGCTTGAAAAAACGTCCACTGGGAAAGTTCAAAAATACCTTTTGCGGGAAATAGCCGAAAATCATGGTGTCTCTGGGGCAGCCTTCGCGTTAGGTTTAGACTCACCTTCGGGGAAAAGCGGTGCCTAAAACAACTTCTTCAGTCATTAGGCTAGCGAAAACAAAAGACGCGGCGGCGATTGCGGAACTGTCCCGATCACAGATCGAAAAAGAACTACCATGGAGATGGAGGCCGGGCAGGGTGCAACAACATATACGGGCCAAAGACGCGACGGTCATCGTGTCTGAATCCGAAAACAGCTTGTGTGGGTTCGCAATCACCAGCTTCGCTGAAACTAGTGCACACATCAGTCTGCTGGCGGTCAGCCCTACCTTTCGCAGGCTGGGTATCGCGACTTCAATGATTCGTTGGATAACCAAAAGCTGCCAGACTGCTGGCATTGGTTGCATTAAATTAGAAGTCAGGGCAAACAATACCGGCGCCATCGAGTGTTATTCTGACCTTGGTTTTCAGAAGAGGGGCATCATAAAAGGTTATTATGAATCCCGTGAAGATGCGCAATTGATGACACTGGTGCTCATCAGTTCAGAAATAGAGGCACGACGTCCAAAGTGAGCAATCGATTCCTATGGTCAGCTACAGAATTGCAAAACGCCTTTGATCAGGACGATATTTCGGCGGGCGTTAATGGCATCAGCATCGATTCCAGAACGACGGCACCGGGAGACCTTTTCGTCGCGTTGTCAGGTAATCCGGGCAGCCGTTTTGGCGGCGGAAATGAAAAAGCTCGAGATGGTCACGACTTCATCGCCATGGCCGTGAAAGCCGGGGCATCAGCCGTGATGGTACATCGAGATGTCATCTGCACAGTGCCGGCTATCAGGGTGGACAATACACTTGATGGCCTATGGCAATTGGGCAATTTCGCCCGTAATCGGACTGCCGCGAAGGTTGCGGGGATCACGGGGAGCAGTGGCAAAACGACCCTTAGATACTGGCTGCAGCGGGTGTTAAGCCCGATGGCTGATTGTCATGCTTCCGAGGGAAGCCTAAATAACCACTGGGGTGTGCCTCTATCGTTGGCCAGAATGCCAGCAGAGTCGGACCTGGGGCTGTTTGAAATTGGAACCAATCATCCCGGCGAAATAGCGCCGCTCTCGCGGCTTGTAGAACCTAACGTAGCGCTGGTACTCAATGTTTTACCTGCACATATCGGAAATTTTTCAGGCATGCCCGAACTAACCGAAGAAAAGCTCTCGATCAGCCATGGATTACGAAATGATGGCACGTTGGTAGTACCCGTTGCGCTCGCGGGTCTTGCTAATCACCCGAGGATGATGACCTTTGGTAAGGGCGGTGATGTTTATGCGAAAGGCAAGGCGAGCGGAACAGGGACAGTCTTGAATATCACTATTGGGGGCGCTGACATTGAGTGTGAAGTGCCGTTTACCGGGGCTGAGCGAGTTGAATCCGTCGCAGCCTTGTTTGCAGTCCTTGCGGCCCTTGGGTTTGATCCAGAGCAGGCGGTGGAGCACATCAGCACTCTTGAACTTCCCAAGGGGCGGGGTAACCTTTTTCAGGTTGGAGGCATTACGGTCATAGACGATAGCTACAACGCTAATCCAGTTAGCATGAAGATGTCGTTGGAACATCTAGGGTCGATGAAAACGCCTAAGCGACGCATCGCCTTGTTAGGTGAGATGCTAGAACTTGGGCCTGCCTCAGAGGCTGCTCACCAGGAAATGGGTCGGCATTTAAAGGGCGTTGATGAGGTGTATACCTTCGGACCGGGTTTTTCTGCGTCATCTTTTGCGCGGCAGGGCCATTTCCTTGCGGCTAACGAATTTGACCTCGAAAGTTTTGTCGCTCGATTGGAGCCTGGTGACAGCGTACTGGTCAAAGGCTCAAACAAGGTTTTTTGGAAGCACAGTTTCGTAGAACGACTCACCGGTACGATTGATCACCGGGGTTAGGATCTTCATCTGACTCAATATAGATATCAGCTTCTTCTGCTGACAACATACCGGCGCCTTTCCACGGCAGCAGTTGGTAGTCTTCGTGGTTGAAATCCATAAACGGGTATTTGATGATCTCAAAGTACGGTGAGTAATCGAAATCACTCGGCGTACATAGTTTTGGGTTGCGTCGAAAGAATCTGGGTTTACCTTCCTCTGTTTGTTTAACCAACGGGAGAATGGGGAAATTCACTTTCCCAAAAGACTCAGCAATCATGGTCGAACACACGGTTTTTTCAGGTTTCCCCGCCCGCTGGAGAAACAGCGTTGAAGCCCATTTCCGAGGGAGCAGGAACCAGGGGAAAAGAAACCTAGCCAGATCAAGAATCTGTCTGACATCGTAATCCAACCCGACGTGGCTAATGGCGGACCGAGTGACGTTAGCAGCATCACCGAGGGACAGTCTAGATGGTCTGCAGATGCGAAGGTGTTCGCAATCATAAACCGATAGTGCACGTACAACTGTGCCGTGACCCAACAGGCTCTCAACGATCAGTCTGTCCCCGGAACTTCCCTGGTAAAGAGACGCAACTCTGGCGCGCAATGCATCGTCTTGTATATCGTCAATCCGTCCGATAAAAAGCGCGGCATGAGTCCACGGGCTGTTGGTCAACCAGCGAATAATATCGCTGACTCGAGTCCTGCCCTCGACCAATATGACATCGCAGGGTGTTAGTACGCGACTCAGGCGGTCAAAATCGCTCAACGGAAATTGACGCGCTGGCCGCTCTCGGTTAATCCAGTTAATTATTGTGCGCATTTGTCACACTGCTTCTTCAAACCAATGGTGTTGGTCTGGTTGTTGGGAACCGGCTCATTCATGTTCTGTATAACGGGAAGGGTTTATCTGTATAATCTTAACGCAGCAAATAGAGTTCCGTCATGATTGTCGACCGGTTAGGTAGAAAATTTAGCAACTTGCGCGTCAGCCTCACGGCGGCCTGCAACTATGCATGCACCTATTGCGTACCTGATGGTAAGCGATTGATGAAGGCGAATAATGAGTTGCCAGCGCCAAAGCTTCTTAAGGCTGTAGAGTTGCTGCAGCAAGCAACAGGCATCGACAAGGTGAGAATTACCGGAGGCGAGCCGCTTGTCACGCCTAAATTTGATGAGTTCCTGCTCGGCGTCATGTCGATGGGTCTTAACGATGTCAGCCTGACAACCAATGGTCAGCTCCTCATGGCCAAGAAGGACGTGATCGCAGAGTCAGGGCTGACACGAATGAACATCTCTCTAGACACCCTGAACCCGCTCAGGTTCAAGCAAATCGCCAGGGGGGGAGACCTAAAGACAGTGTTAAAGGGTATTGATGCAATGCTTGCGCTTGGCATCAAGCTAAAGATCAACATGGTGCCAATGCGATCTCAAAACCATAGCGATATTATTTCCATGCTCGATTTTTGTTTCGATCGAGGTATCGAATTGCGCTATATCGAGCTGATGAGGATGGGACACCTGCTGGGCAGTAAAGGATTCCAGGCAGATTTTGTTTCCATGGAAGCGCTGCTCGATGAAATAGGCAAAAAATACGAATTCAGTCGTACAGATGCCCCGTACGATTCGACCGCAGCTCGCTTTTTTGTCGCAGACCGCGGAAATTTCGGTATTATCGCCAACGAGAGCGAACCGTTCTGCAGAACGTGCACAAGACTTCGGCTTTCTTCTGATGGTTATCTATACGGCTGTCTCTCCAGCGCCAATCGTCAGGACGTATCAGAGATTCTGGCGCTACCGCGCCACCTTGCGCTGCCAAAATTGCAGGGATTGCTGGTCAGCGCAATTAGTGACAAAAAGCTCGCCTTTCAGGGCGAGGTTACTGTGATGAAATTCATCGGCGGCTAACCAGGCTTTATTTTTTTTCTTCCAGTTTTTCGCGTTTCCCATAGCGCCTAAAGGGACACCAATTAGTTTGCCCGATCGGGCTGCATAAACTAACGACATAAACAACTATTTCCCGGCACATCGCTGTAGTATCCGAAAGGCACGGTGGCGTATGTCACTGTAATTATAATTTGAGAAAAGGACCGAGGCATGATGGATCTCGACATCCCGGAACGATTGGTTCCAATTCGTGACAAGATCGATAACTTTGTTAAAACCAACGTTGATCCGTTAACGGATGAGTACTACACCGAGATTGACGTCGGTGACCGCTGGCAACACACAGACAGACAATTGGAAATACTCAATGGCTTGAAAGACAAGGCTCGTGAAGCTGGCCTCTGGAACTTCTTTCTGCCTGAAAGTCAGGGCGGAGCAGGCGTCAGCAACCTGGAGTATGCGCACCTCGCAGAAGTTATGGCGCGCAACCCAATTGCCTCAGAAATATTTAACTGTGCAGCGCCAGACACCGGCAACATGGAAGTCCTTGAGCGGTACGGATCAGAACATCATAAAAAGGAATGGCTAGAGCCGTTGCTCGAAGGAAAGATTCGGTCTGCATTTGCGATGACTGAACCCCATGTCGCTTCCTCGGATGCCACCAATATTGCGACGAGTGCCGTACTTGACGGTGACGAGTGGGTGATTAACGGTGAGAAGCATTACATCTCTGGTGCAGGCGATCCTCGCTGTAAAATCATGATCACGATGGTCGTGACTAATCCGGAGGCACCAAAGCATCTTCGTCAGTCACAAATTTTGGTGCCGCTACCGTACCCCGGCGTGGAAGTCGTTCGGCCAATGTACGTTTTTGGCAAAGACGATGCGCCACACGGACACATGCATATCAAATTTGATAATGTCAGAGTGCCCAAAGAAAACATTATTCTTGGTGAAGGCCGTGGTTTTGAGATTTCACAGGGTCGTCTTGGCCCAGGTAGAATTCACCACTGCATGAGATCAATCGGTGTGGCTGAGCGAGCGCTTGAGTTGCTGTGTCGTCGAGCATTATCACGAACGGCCTTTGGCAAGTCGCTGGCTGAACTCGGTGGTAACTATGATGTTATCGCAGACTCTCGTATCGAGCTGGATATGTGCCGACTCTCGGTATTGAAAGCTGCGTACATGATGGACACGATTGGAAATAAAGAAGCCAGGAAGTACATCTCGGCGATCAAGGTCGCAGTGCCTAATATGGCACTTAAGATCATTGACAGCGCTATTCAGATGCACGGCGCGCTTGGCGTTTCACAAGACACGCCTCTTGCCGCTATGTGGACTTCCCAGCGAACCCTGAGGCTGGCAGATGGTCCAGACGAAGTTCATCGCAGGGTAATAGCACGAGAAGAACTGAAGAAGTATCAATAGACCCAATCAGTGATGTGATTAAAAGGCCGCTAAACGCGGCCTTTTTTTTGTAAGGCCTGTGACCAGCAATATTGCCACGGTCGCACAGATGGCTTTCATTCGCTTGCAGATTTAATCAAACTACCTCCCATGTTGAAACCATATTATTTGATCCTATCCTTGTCACTCCTGTCGTGGTCTATCCACGCGCAAAACCGCGTCCCGGAACTCACTGCAGCCACAGAACAGACCGCAGAACAGACCGCAGAGCAGGCCACAGGACAGGCCGGAGAGCAGGCTGCACATCCGGCCCAATTCTCGATTAGGGGAGAAGGGGTCGCCGGCGAGGTGGTATACGCGGAGATTAGCTATCAACTGCCGGTATCGCTGGTAGCGGGCGGCTCCATCGTGTTTCAACAGCAACGGACGCAGGCACGAAGGCTACAAATAGCAAACCCTGCTGCTATCAATTTCTTGCGGATTGTTTCAGAAGGACAAGTTTCAGAAGGACAAGTTTCAGAAGGAGAAGTTTTAGAAAGACAAGTTTCAGAAGGAGAAGTTTTAGAAGGACAACTGCGGGCGCTTGACATTGAAGGGGTGGGGTTCGCGGGCGATGCTGATTATAAAGCCTCCGAAATCGGCTTCGAAGTGACTTCAGGTGTCGTCAAGGCTGGCACTGTCCTGCGTTTTATTGTCGATAGATTGCAGCTTCCCACCACGGCAACGGCCGACTATGGAATGCCTCTTTATCTTTACAAAAACCAGGAAACGCCGCCAACCAGGGTGCTCGGTAATTCGATACAAATTAGCCCGGGTGAGTTCAGCGAACTACGATTGTCCTCCAGTTCTATCGTTAAGCCCGCGGAAGTTATCGACCTGTGGTTAAGGCTTGAAGATAAGTACGGGAATATTGCCCAGGCGCGCAACTTGTCGCTGGATTTGTTGGTAAATGGTGTCTTCAGAGAACGATTGGATGTTGTAGCGTCCGTACAGAAAATTGACGGCATCAGTTTTCAGGCGACAGGATCTTATCGTTTGGAAGTCCGCACTGGAGGGGGCGGCATGTCTGCAATGTCGAACCCGGTACTAGTGGGCAACAAACCATACGATATTATCTGGGCCGACTTAGGCGCCCGGACCGAATTGTCAAAGAACCTGCCGTCCGCAGAAGCGCTGGCAACCGCCGCCATGGGAAGGTATGCGCTAACGCTGCCCGTAAACTACGAGAGGTCAACGCCCCCCGCGTTCTTGCCCGGTATTGATAACACGTCAATCGTGAGTGATTGGAAATCGCTTAAAACAGGCGGAGCCAGCGTTGTTTTGTCCAAGGCTAATGTCGCTTCGTTTACCATGGCGAAACCGGAGCATCCTACGGATCTAAGACGAATGGTGCCCGAGAGCCTTCAACTGGTTGAGATCGTCAGCGGTGGTTCTGTGTATGACTGGTTCGGCAATAAGGCTGCATTGATGGGCTTTCGTATTGGTTTTGTTGGGTCCAATCACAGTCACCAGTATCCTGGCCGGTTTAAAGAGGTGAACAACGCTATCTGGCTGACGGAAGGACAAGACTGGTTCGATGCCCTGAGCAACCACCAGACATATGTTTCGGTCGGATCGAAGATGGTACTAGCGGTAAGTCCAATGAACCTTGGTATGGAACCGACCAGGAAACTTGGCCTTGAGATAGTGGCAGAAGGGCCAATCGTTTCGGTCAAGGTATTTAAAAATGGACGCCTGTTTAAAACCAGGCGCCAATTCGACACCAGTGGTAATCGATTTCGTCTGGTCGTTGAATCTCCGAGTGAACCGTTCAGTCGCATAATGAGTAAGCCCAGGAATGCACGCGAGTGGCTGGGCTACGTTGTTACACAGGGCGAGGGTATTACGGTAAACCAGGTAGGGCAGGCTTGGCGGGTCCAGCCTGGACGACAGCTTGGGCGAGTGGACTTTCTGACTAGAACTCACGGATTGAACCAGTTTCTGGAATTCGAACTTGGGTCAGCCAATGCCGACACGGTCATTGAAATAGGCATTGCCCCCGGATATGAAGATGCTGCGTGGATCCCTAATGACCGTTTACCGCAACCGACGTCAGGTCAGAAATTTCTAATACCAATCGCCGAAGCAATACTGGGGGCAACACGAACGATTGAGGTTGAGGGTTACCAGGACTCTGTGCGTATTGAACCGGCGCTCGTGCCTTTTGGGGCTTCTATGCGTTTCAACTTTGAGGATCCGTCAACACCACATATTGGCGATTATTATTACTTTCGAGTCAGGTTGGAGGATGGGAGTTTTGCCTATACTTCGCCCATCTATGTGGGTGATTTCGAGTGATTTTAACTACCACAAAAGCATGACAATCGGGGCGCAGATCTCGTAGAATTAGCGCCGGCCTCCGCATGGGCCTGCCGCCGACATTGGCAAAGCTTTTAGTATTGCGATAAATAGCTCACCGAAAAATTATCAATGCCCTCATTCCCTTAGTCGGTCACGAGTGTCTAGCTGGGAGCCCATGTACGGCGCTTCCTCGCAGGAGTTATTATGTATTCCGCTACTGTAGGTTTAGTCAAGGCAACATGGCATGCCGACGCCGTCGATGCCTTTGCAGTCAGTTGTAGTTCAGCGCTGAACAACTCCAATCGGCAGATTCAGGTAAACACTTATAGTGTTCCGGGGGTCGTTGAAATCCCGTTGTTTACAAAAAAACTAATTCAGTCGCAGACAGTTGACATTGTAGTGGTCGTTGGACTGATTGCCGATCACGGTATCTACCGCCACGACTTCGTTGCTTCAACCGTGATGGATGCAACCATGAAGGTGCAGATGGATACCGGGGTGCCGATTATCTACGGCATCCTTACCCCTCAAGACTTCTTGAGTGAAGGTCGAGAAGAATTTTTCAAAAAACATTTTATCAAGAAAGGCGAAGAGGCAGCGCGGAGTGTGCTGGCAACACTGGACAATGAGCAACTGCTTGCAGGCCTGCTCAAGGAAGCGGTATAACAGCCAATATCGGTCGGTTATTGGCCAAGGAAACGCTGTTAATGGTGTGGGCCATTTCATGTATGTCATGTCATGTATGTATAGTCGTTAACATGCAAAGTTAAACTCGCTCAAGGAAACGGTTTCATGAAGTATTTACATACCATGGTGAGGGTCAATGATATTGAAGCCTCTCTGGATTTTTATTGTGAAAAACTAGGACTGCAAGAAAATCACCGATACGAAAGCGAGCAAGGGCGATTTACCCTGGTTTTCCTTTCGGCCCCCGGGGATGAGTCCGCTCAGGTAGAGCTCACTTACAACTGGGATGGCGATAAACTGGGCGATGGAAGTCGAAACTTTGGACATTTGGCATATTCCGTCGATAACATCTACGAGACCTGCCAACGTTTGATGGACGGAGGGGTGATTATTAGCAGACCGCCCCGTGATGGTCACATGGCTTTTGTCAGGTCGCCTGACAACATTTCAATTGAAATTCTTCAGGCTGGGGATTCCCTCAAGCCTCAGGAACCCTGGATTTCCATGGACAACGTGGGTGATTGGTAGGTCCTACCGGGATCAGGGATTACTCGTTTGCCAGGAGACCTTTGACATCAGCCAGTCTCTAGACAAATGCGTGAAGAGAGTGCCTGCTTTTGGGAACTCTGAGCCTTTATTCGTCCAGTACCGTCATCGCTTAACGATAAAAAATGATGTCTGATAAATTCAAGGCCCGTCATTTTTGTCGGTCGCTACGACGGTTCCCGGGCTTAACCTTCGCTTCAGCCAGCAAGACCCTTTATGTTTATAGTTCTTGCTTATTGTTTAAAGTTCTTGATTTCATTTTATCAGGCGTACAAATTGACAGCCGCGGTGGCAATAGCAAAAATGCAAGGACGCATTAAGCTCAATAGGGAAGAAGATCATGGGTGAGCAAGCTTGGTTGTCACTGGTCCAGGAAGAAATACTGGAGCCTGATCTCAAAATCTGTGATCCACACCACCATCTTTGGGACCGTAATGGCAGCAGATACCTGCTTGATGAGATTCTAGAAGATGTTTATACGGGGCATCGTGTCGTTAGTACGGTTTTTGTCGAATGTGATTCGATGTTTAGTGCTGATGCTGCCAAGCCTTTCGCCCCCGTCGGAGAGACAGAATTCGTCCAGGGTGTGGCGGCTATGAGCAGTTCCGGCGGCTATGGTGAGTGCCGGGTTGCGGCCGGTATCGTCAGTTTTGCAGACCTGACCCTTGGACCGGCGGTACGGCCGGTGCTAGAAGCACACATTGCAGCTTCAGTGAATCGTTTCCGCGGTATCCGCCATGCGACAAGCTGGCATACGAGTCCGGATATTAGGGTTTCTCACGCCAACCCAGTAGAACACCAGATGAAGCAGGATGACTTTCTGGAAGGATTTGTTGTCCTGGGCGATCTAGGGCTGACATTTGACGCCTGGTGTTATCACACTCAGATAGATGAATTTACACAACTGGCAAAAGCCAACCCTAAAGTAACCATGGTGCTTGATCATTTCGGCGGGCCCCTCGGAATAGGGCCCTATGAAGGAAAACAGGTCGAAGTTTTCAAGGCTTGGCAGCAAAGTATCGAGGCGCTCAAAGATTGCAGCAATGTTCACTTCAAGCTGGGTGGCATTAATATGAAGATCAATGGGTTTGACTGGCATAAAAGGCCATTACCTGCTTCCTCAGACGAACTTGTAGAGAAAACCGCACCCTACTATGAATTTTGTATTGATACTTTTGGTGCAGATAGGTGCATGTTTGAAAGCAATTTTCCTGTCGATAAAGAGTCAGTTTCCTATCCTGTTCTGTGGAACGCATTTAAGAAAATGTCACAGTTCCGAACGGTTAGCGAAAAAGAGAAATTGTTCCACGATACCGCCGCTCGGGTCTACCGAATATGAGCAGCTTTAAGGGCTGTTTTAAGGACTGTTTTTACCGAGAGAAAGCTAATGATTGATAGACGAGCGCTGCTCACCAGAATAGTAGCAGGATTTTCGCTTATCGGGTTGGTTGGGTTTTCTGTGCCATTTATTCGTTCCTGGGTACCGGCTTTTAGAAACGAGACTATTTTGGACGTTGATGTCGATGGGATGGACGCCGGGGATGTAAAAGTCGTACGCTGGCTTGGGCGAAACGTATTGATTGTGCGACGCGATACAAACCAGGTTGCGCGGCTAATCGTGTCCGACGCACTGAATGACCCCAGCTCTTTGCTGTCTCGTCAGCCGGATTACGCTGCCAATACGATCAGATCCAGAAAGCCGGAGCATTTGCTGGTTTACGCAAACTGCACACACCTTGGTTGTGAAGTTGATTTCACCACTGGAGACAGGCTCACAGGGTTTCGTTGCCCCTGCCATCGCAGTGAATATGACATCGCCGGAAGGGTCGAAAAGGGCGCTGCAGCGAAACTTAATCTCGAGGTGCCCGAGTATGAATATTTGGGGCGAACCATGATTCGCCTGCGAAAAGGGTGACAGCAACAGAAACTGAAAACAGTCTATAGAAGAAGGACGGCGTAACGAGTTGACTCGGCCTAACCGCCATGATTAAAAGGATACCCAAGCGTCGTGAGAAGAAAACGTTTACTCATTGTCTACCATAGTAAAACCGGGAAAAACGGTCTGATGGCGAAGGCGGCGCAAGAGGGGGCAAACCATCCGGATATTGACGTCGATGTCTCGTTCAGGATGGCAATGGAAGCCGGAAAAGAGGACCTGCTGGAAGCAGACGGCATCATCTTTGGAACCCCCGAAAATTTTGGCTATATGTCTGGCGCACTGAAAGACTTTTTTGACCGCACTTTTTACGAAGTCGAGGGTCAAGTCGACGGTAAACCTTATTGCATGCTAGTCGGGGCAGGCAACGATGGTACGGGCGCACTAACCGCCATTCGCCGTATATGTAATGGCTACAACTTCAAAGAAGTCCAGGAACCCGTCGTTGTGGTTGGCGATCTCGAAGACAACGAGTTACAGACTTGCCGGGAATTGGGTATGGCAATGGCCGCAGGTTTGGAAGTGGGTGTTTTCTAGACTTATTTCTTTCACTGGGTCGTTATATTTTGGCGAAATAAACTCTAGCAGCTGACATGACCTTTGGCGCCAGAATGATCGTTGAGGTCATTGTCGGTATTGCCATCAGCGCAAACGCGCCATCGATAAGCCCCACCATGGCATCCAGAGAAAGCATACTGGCAACGACTGTCATAAGGATAACCAGGTAGTTGTAATAATGACGTCTCTCGGCGCCTATCAGGAAGCTAAGGCATTTTGATCCATAATAAGAATAGCTAAAAATCGTCGTGATACTGAAGAAAAAGATGCACACGATTAACAGAAATGAGCCGTAACCTGGCAGCGCAGTTTCAAAAGCGATGCTGGTGATGGTAACGCCACTAGCGTCAGTGGCTTGCCAAGCGCCTGTCATGAGAATCAGCAGCGCTGTCGCGGTGCAAATAAACAGGGTATCTATGATGGGACCCAGCATAGCAACCAGGCCCTCGCTGACAGGCTCACTGGTCCTGACGGCGCCATGTGCCATCGCTTCAGTACCGATACCTGCTTCGTTTGAAAATGCCCCCCTTCTGACCCCCGTTGCAATGACGGTTCCAATTGCGCCACCTGCCGCGGCCGTCCCTGTAAAAGCGTCTGTCAGGATCAGCATCAAATAATGCGGCACTTCGGTCCAATTCATCAAGAGAATGTAGAACGCGACGCTGACATAAAGTAACGACATTACGGGCACGAGCCGCGAGACAACCTTGGAAATTCGTGAGAGCCCCCCGAATATTACCGTTGCCACGATAACGGCAAGAACGAGGCCGGCGATGAGATTGAATTCTGTTACCTGATCCTGCCTGATCCAACCCTGCTCAATGAAGATCAATTCGCGAATCGCCTGGACTAGCTGGTTGGTTTGAAACATCGGTAGGCAGCCAATAACACCGGCGATACAGAAAAACACGGCGAGCCATCTATACCTTTTGCCTAAGCCTTCTGTAATAACGTACATCGGGCCCCCTTGAATATTCCCCTCACTGTCTTCACCCCGATACATCACACTTAATGTGCAGGTGAAAAATTTAGTGGTGATACCAAGCACTGCCGTAATCCACATCCAAAAGACTGCGCCGGGACCACCTACGGTAATAGCAACGGCAACACCCGCGATATTACCCATCCCGATGGTACCCGCGAGCGCGCTAGACAGCGCCTGAAAATGGGTGATCTCTCCAGGGCCTTGATTATCGAATTTTCCAGATAGCAGCATCAGACTATGAGAAAGGTACCGAAAGGGCAGAAAACGCGACAGAAACATGAAGTAAAGCCCACCCCCCAGCAGCAAAATCAGTAACCAGGGTCCCCACGCCAGATCACCAAAAGTGATCAGCAAAGCTTCAATCGAGTTCATTGACCGCGCGAATCAGATGTTCCATGAGCGGCCGATCACGATAGCTCTGTTCTGCAAACTTGCCGACGATGATGCCCTTTGAGTCAACCAAAAACACGCCAGGGTAAGGTACGCCATAATATTTGCTTGATGGATCGTAATTAGGGTTGAGCAAGCCCAACTGGATGATGGCCGATGAATCTGGGTCACTTAGGACAGGAAAGGTAATCCCGTATTTTTCCGAAAAGCGTTTAAGTGTTGCAGGTGAGTCATATAAAATCGCAGCGACATTAACGCCTTTCCCCTGTAACTCGGGGCCATGCTTTGACAGCTCAACGAGCTGTCTGATGCAGTAAGGTCACCATTCTGTACTGCGATTGAAATACAGCAGAAGTCCTCTCTTACCATACAGGCTTTGAACCGGGATAACCGAGCTGCTGGCATCAACAACACTAAACTCGGGAAGCGGGGCACCCAGGGGAAGATCATTTGCCCATAGCCATTCTGCAGCCCATAAATCTCTGCCAGATAAGCAGAGGATGAGCATCAACGTTATGCTTAGTATTTTGGTTCGGATGACGATCGCCTTTTTACAATGTTTTCGGTCGTGGTAACAGCGCCATTCAAGCTAGTCGAGTTCACCACATAATTTGCACTAACGGCGCCAACGCGCGATTATTTATCGACTAAACAACGTTGCGTGCATAGTATGCCAGTTTCAGATGATAACTATCGGGTAAGGCCTTTGGAAGAGCACCAGGCAAGGGACATTCTGAGCTGGGAATACCCGTTTCCCTATGATTTTTATAACCCATCGGTCGACGCTTATCATGACCATTACGTCAAACAGTTCCTGAATCCAGCGTTAAATTTTCACGCAGTCATTGATGCCCGCGGGACCATGATTGGTTTTTGCTCGTTTGGTTCTGATGGACAGGTGCTGGGCGGTGACTATGGTGACGAAGCTTTAGATATCGGCGTAGGAATGCGGCCAGCGTCCACGGGGCAGGGTCAAGGGGCAGCTTTTTTTGGCGCAATTTTAGGTTTTGCGCTTGATTCGCTCAGCCCGGAGTTCCTTCGCTTGACCGTTGCAAAGTTTAATCAGCGAGCGTTAAAACTGTATGAAAATTTTGATTTTGAACTAAAAAGTGAATTTTTCGAACACTCAACGGATGTGCCCTATCTCATTCTTGTTCGAGCGGCGGCAAGACCCATATGAGACCTTTCGATATCGAAGGCATCGATCATTTGGTGCTACGGGTTAGAGACCTGACGAAGGCGCGTAAATTCTACGAAGAGTTACTTGGTTGCGTAATGGAGCGTGAGTTACCTGATCTAGGCCTTTACCAGCTTCGTGCGGGAAGGCAGTTAATAGATTTGGTTCCTATTGGTGGCAAATTGGCAGGGAACTTTGATGTCATTCAGGAAACCAGGAATCTGGATCATTTTTGCCTGACTATATCGCCTTTCGAGCCAGAAGCTATTGCTGAGTTGATGGTCTCTGCGGGTGTTCCCTGCAGCAAGATAGAGACACGATATGGCGCCGATGGCTACGGCTTGTCGATTTACGTTACTGACCCTGACGGTAACACCCTCGAGCTTAAAGCTGCAAGATAGCAGTTTGTTTCGGCCGAGTGAAACCGCTACTCTTGCCGTCGTACCTCCAAAAATACTAATAATGAGGCAGCATGAGTACTTCCATCAGTGACACTTCGTTCGCATCGAAGGTCGTGGTCGTGACAGGGGCAGGGCGAGGGCTTGGGCGTTCTCATGCCATCGAGTTCGCCCGGCGTGGCGCGCGCGTTGTTGTCAATGACCTAGGGGGCGCTGTTGATGGAACAGGCAGTGGAACAACCGCCCAGACCGTCGTTGATGAAATCAGGAAATTCGGCGGCGAGGCCTACGCTAACACTGATTCGGTGACAACGCCGGAAGGCGCCGCGGCAATAATCCATACCGCGGTGAAGAACTGCGGTCGTGTCGATATTCTGGTGAACAATGCCGGTATTCTGCGCGACAAGACCTTCACCAATGTAACGATTGAAAACTTCAAGGAAGTGTTGGACGTGCACCTTATGGGCTCCGTATTGGTCACGAAAGCAGCTTGGCCGATCATGCGGGAAAACAATTGGGGAAGAGTGGTTTTTACCAGTTCAGGGTCAGGAATATTCGGTCACTTTGGTCAATCCAACTATGCGTCGGCAAAGATGGGTTTGATCGGGCTAATGAACGTATTGGCACTGGAAGGTGCGAGCAAAGGCATCAAGGTAAACACGCTAGCGCCCGGTGCGATCACTAGAATGACGGAAAGTCTGCACGACACTAGCCGCCGAGGTCGACCAGAGCAGGTAAGCCCCGCTGTGTTGTACCTCTGTTCAGAACAAGCCCCCCAAGGCGTTATTCTTCAGGCCGCAGATGGACGCTTCTCTCGAATCCGTTTGGACGTTGGTGAAGCCGTCGACCTTGGCCCTGACGTCACGTTCGAGGACCTGCTGTCCATTCGCCACAAACTTGGCTTGGATTAGGCTTTCGAATGTTGAATTCAAATATGTCGATCGCCGCGGTGGTTTACGCGGGCACGATGGATTGGCAAACCTCACCCTCTGCTACGGTTAGCCGCAAGCGGTTTCATCTGGTTGGTGAAGCGGAAACCGGGCAGGTGACATCGTTAGTCCAATATAATCCCGGCGCAAGCTTTCCCGCTCACGCTCATCCGGGCGGTGAAGAAATATTAGTACTCAAAGGCATTTTCAGCGACGAAACAGGCGATTGGCCAATAGGCTCTTATTTGCTTAACCCCGAGGGTTTTACTCACGCACCATATTCAAAAGCAGGCTGCCGTTTGCTGGTGAAGCTCAGGCAGTATCCTGATTTAAAACCTGTAAGGCTCGCGTTGGATTCTCTTAAGACCGCAGAAATCGATGGCGTAAACGCCAAAGTGCTACACAGCAATGCGATTGAAAAAACCATTGTCGCGCGACTCGACGAAGGGCAGGTAATAACCAGAAAATGTGAAGGTGGTTGTGAAGGTTTTGTGCTGGCTGGAAACGTCAAGGTTAATGGTGCTAACCTGGGCCAGTATGACTGGTTTAGATTTCCGGATGGGGACAGCATCAGAATAATAAGCCAGGACTGTTCGCTCTACCTTAAGTTTGGTGCGGTAATTCAGTTGTCTAGCCACCCATGAGGTTGAACAGACAAAGGCTACCCAGGCTTTGCACTGACAGGCTTCATGTGAGGCTCCTCGAACCGCATGAAACAGACCTTATGGTGCGCTTTCGGGTTGAAAACCGTGCTCATCTCGAGCAGTGGGAACCGCTGCGACAGCCTGTTTTTTTCACCGAAGGTTTTTGGCAAGTTCAACTCAGGCTGACACTAAGAGACTTCAGGGAGGGCACGAGCGCCTGTTTCGTGGTGTTGTCACCAAACGAAGATGAAGTACTAGGTGTCTGTAACTACTCCAATATTGTCCGTGGTACTTTTCAGTCATGCCAGCTTGGCTATGCTCTGGCTGAGAAACACCAAAGCAAAGGCATCATGTTTGAAGCCCTCTCGCTGACCAATGCGTATATGTTCCAGGAACTGGGCCTACATAGAATTATGGCCGGATACCTTCCCCATAACGAGCGAAGCGGAGGTCTACTGGATCGTCTTGGGTTCGAAAAGGAAGGGCTTGCGCGAAAGTATTTAAAGATTAATGGGCGCTGGGAGGATCACCTGCTGACTGCCCTGATTAACGACGCTTAGTGAAGTCTGTGCACGAAGCCTGGACTACCCATGTAAATTCCGCCATCAACATTAAGACACCGATCACCTGCGTAGCGCCAGGCTTCAACAACATTCTCTGCGTTAATCTGCCTTGCCTGTGGGATCGGGGTGTGTCCGTGTACCAACAGTTCACCACCGAAAAGCGACAGCAACTGCTCTGCGCGCTGGCGGCCAGTAAGTTCCAGGGATGCAAACGCCATATGTTCGCTGAAGGCGGAGAGCGCTACTTCCCAAGCTGCTAGATCGCTCGATGCCATTAAATCGAAAAAACCTTGATTGACGCGCTCAATGGTCATGCCATAGTTGACATATATCAGCGCATCGGCGTGAATCAGCAGGGCGTTGCCCACAAGGGCCATTGCGGGCAACTTACGCAGCCAGGCAGCATGTTCATCAGTAAAGCCTTCAAAGTCTGCCTCGATTCCACCCCATCTCAGCCACTGATCAAACACGCTATCGCCACTGCGAGTCATTCTTTCCTTAAATTGATAAGCGCAAAGAATCATTAACTCATGATTACCGAGTAACGATTGAACGTCGCCGCCGTCAGCTTGTGCCTCTTGCTGCAAGCGCATGGTGAGTTCGAGGCATTTAATGCCGGAAGCGCCTCTGTCAAAGAAGTCTCCCATCAACCAAAGGTGGTCACCTCCACCACTCCATGTGAGGTCCTTGTTGCAAAGGCCTGCACCGATCAACAATCGCTCGAACTCAATATAGTGTCCGTGTAAGTCGCCGATGAGATAAGTCGCCATGTTTTAAGAATGCAAGATAGGGGTAGCGGTACTTTATAGAGATTTCCCAGTGTTCGATAGTGATGCCTTACGTAGCAACCTCTATTTGCGTTCCTGCCGACAAAAAAGCCTAGAGCTTCTTTGATCACCCCTGAAGGTTAACGGGTACGCTTGTCTAGCAAGATAAGCTTGCTAGGACCTGGCACCCTGAATCTTTTACGGCGCGCACTTGCGCGGTTTTATGCTAACTAACGTACAAAACCCAGCGGTGGGATTAAATGACGCGTGATCGGTGACAGGTTTAATAGGGACTCTGAGAGCGGGGCTCTGAGAGCGTGGCTCTGAGAGCGTGGCTCTGACAGCGGGGCTCCAGGCGCTTAGCCCCTGCGGTTTTATTGGCCGGATTCTAATCGGATAACGGTACGCTTTCCGATTCGACCGGATAACCTTGAGAAAAAGTCCGTGAGTCGCATTTGCCAACCATACTTCCTGGTGAGCAATGCATAGGCAATATTAGTTTCAGCGTTATCTAAAACCACGTAGGCGTGACATTTATGCCATGGCCCAAGGTTACCTCCCCTCATGTCACAGGTGGCCATTTGGGCTGTGGAGCTATTCTTTACCCGTTTTACTTTACCGGCGTCAGCGGCGCTGAATAGGTAGTGGCTATAAGGGTCAACGGATGCAAACCAGACAGGCGTATCAACGGCTAAACCGGATCGCCGAAAGGTTCTAAAGGAAATGTATCTTGCGTTAATGTCCATGTGTTGAGCCTATCATATTCGCGAAAAGTGCAGAGAAAGCAAATTAAAATAGCCTGATAACCTTATGAATTACCTGACTTTTAGCAGCAAGACTAGCAGTATTGGTGTACCAACTGCTTGAATGAGCATAAACCTGATCAGGACCTGGGTGTTAGACCAGCCCATGTTGTGGCGCACATGGTCGTGCAGTGGATATCGAACTTGACCAAAAATCCCAACCTTCAAGAATCGAAGCAGGGCAACCTTGAGTATGCCTGTCGCACCATTGACCAAAACCATAAATGCGACGACTAGAATGAGAAATGGGTTGCCACAGGCAAGCACCAACACGCCAAGTAACAAGCCAATTGGCCTGGAGCCAGCATCGCCCATCAGAACGGCACTGGGGTAACTGTTATGCCATAAGTATCCTGACAGGCATCCGATCATCACAAATGCCATGATGGCCCAATCAGCACCCTGTTCGTAGTGCGGTACTAGCAGATAAGAGGCGATTAATTCGTGCCCGACGATGCCGTAAAGAATAGCGCCAAGAAACACTAGTCCCATACAGGAAAGACTAGCAGAAAGGCCATCAACGCCGTCGGTGCAGTTGGTTGCGTTGATGGAGACCCAGATAAGGATCGTTGCGCCCGGAATAAACAACAGGGGACTAAGGATAATGGCATCTTTATAGAGTGGTAACCAGAGCGTAAAAGGCTCCAACTCACAGATCACCATTGAGGCAACAACCGCGATGATTAGGTCAATAGCACCCAATCTGTACTCGCTCCAGCCCCCATCTGACCGGTCGTCCAAAAACCCCACGATCATCGCCGCGGTGATACACGCAAGAATGCCTATGAATTGCCAGTCAAAAGGTACCACCAAGATGCATAAAATCACAAAAATCGGTATGAAGAAGAGTCCTGCTGAAATGGGTTTGCCGATACTTTTTTCCGCATCTATCGCATATTCACGACCCTTGTCACGCGGTAGGAGGTGCCAGTAGCGCGGCAGTAGCCACCAGGTCAGAAAAGCACCCAGCGCAGTACCAAGTCCAGCAAGGAAGATGTACGAAACAAGAAGCCGGAATGGACCGGCAAAGTCCGCGAGGTATTGTCCGAGGTTGTAGAGCACAGCGATGGAACCTAAGCAAAGTGAGTGAGTATAGGCGCTAATGTGGCCAGAACAATGAATGCTTACTGGAGATTATAGGAGGAATGTCGTCCGAAAGATGCCATTAATGGCTTAACCCAACACACTTGGCCTCTATAAGCCGATCAAATAGCTCGTTTTCGACGCTCAGCGTCGGCATTGCTGATGATGTAATCCTGTCTCTAGAAGCGGCCAAGCGACGCGGTGCTGCATCTAAGGTGATATCCCTGACAGTTCTGGCACTGTCTGCTCACACTATGTCCTCACACTATGTCCTCGACCAGCGCTAATAAGCGTGTGCGTCGGCTATATGCGTGATCCAGATTCGGTAAAAGAACCTAAGCTAGAAGAACCTAAGCTAAAAGAACCTAAGGTAAAAAAGAGCCTTCTATGTTTGCTTGCACGTAGCTTTACTGCGCGCGAGGGCGAGCTTTAAGGTCTTGCTTAAGTTTTGATCTCCAGAACATCTGCATCGAGATGTGCCGGAAAAGCTTCGCGATACTCTCGCAACGAACCCAGGTCCAACTTTACGGAACCTATTCCTTCCTCGGCATCCATCTTGAGCAAATAATTACCCCACGGATCAATGACGCACGAGTCGCCTGCATAGACTAGCTCGTTACCGTCTTTGCCCACCCTGTTTACCGCAATGACATAGGCCAGGTTTTCAATTGCGCGCGCCTGGAGCAGAGTCATCCAATGCGCCCGCCTGGCGGCTGGCCAATTTGCGACATACAACAAGACATCATAGCCGGTAGTGTTTCTGCTCCATGCGGGGAATCTAAGATCGTAACAAACCTGCGGTCGTAACTGTATATCATTGATACGTAGCTGCACCCGGTCTGAACCTGCGGAATAGTGGTTATGTTCGCCGGCCATTCTGAACAGATGGCGTTTGTCATAAGCGGTCACCACGCCGTTAGGAGACACCCAGAGAAACCGGTTAAAATAACGGCCATTTTCTTCGATGATAATACTTCCACAGATGTAAACCTGTTTCAGCCTTGCCTGCTCCTTTAACCAGGTCACGGTTTTCCCCATCATGCTTTCCGCCAGTTTCGCTGAGTTCATGGAGAACCCTGTGGAGAACATTTCAGGCAGTATAATGGCACCTGAATGGATACTACTGATCTGCCGTTCCAGATGCTTAAGGTTTACGTCGATGTCCTCCCAGGTCAGATCACTCTGTATCAGATGGAAGTCGGTCATGAGAAATGGCTTTCGAGGCGATGGGCAGCTTCCAAAAGGGTGTCGTTTTTCTTCGCGAAACAAAACCTTACCAAACTGAGTTCCGCCGGAGCGTCACAAAACACTGAGACGGGTATCGCTGCGACGCCCACTTTTTGAGTTAACACTTTTACAAACTCGATATCGGGAAGGTCGGAAAGCGCATCGTAGGTGACCACCTGAAAATAGGTTCCATGGCTTGGCACAAGGCCAAAACCAATCTCTTTAAGCGCCTGGGAAAACAGGTCTCGTTTTTCCTGGTAAAAAGCAGGAAGACCCCGGTGATGCTCGGGGTGGTGATCCATGTAATCGGCAATCGCCCACTGCGTTGGCGTGTGGGTCGTAAATGTCACGAATTGATGAATTTTTCTAAATTCGATGGTCAGCGCTGGTGCGGCGATGCAGTAACCCACCTTCCAGCCAGTGGCATGATAGGTTTTACCAAAAGACGAAATGACAAACGATCGGTCACGAAGACCCGGGTGCGCTGCGACGGTGTTGTGTTGTTGGCCATCAAACACCATATGTTCATAAACTTCGTCCGAGATAACGACAAGATCATTGTTAGACGCCAGTTCGGCTAGCTGGTCCAAATCGACTCTCGAGATCACGGACCCGGTTGGGTTATGTGGCGAATTTATGATGATGGCTTTAGTTCGCGGGGTAATGCTTTCGCGGACTCGCTCCCAGTCGATGCTGAAGCTGTTACCCGACAACGGAATATGGATTGTTTTACCACCAGCGAGTCTAATCGCTGGATCGTAACTATCGAAAGCAGGATCGAACACAATCACTTCATCGCCATTGCCAACCAAGGTTTGAATCGCCACAAAGAGCGCCTCAGTGGCGCCGGAGGTGATGGTGATTTCTGAATCTACATTCGCTGAGACCGCGTAAAGCTCATTCACTTTCCTTGCAATCTGCTCTCGTAAATAGGCAACGCCATGCATTGGAGGATACTGGTTATAGCCTGAAACAGTATAATGGTTCAGGCGTTCAGCCAGTTCAGAGGGGACATCAAAATCAGGGTAACCCTGGGAGAGATTTATCGCATCGTATTGTGCCGCCATGCTGGACATGATGCTGAATATGGTGGTGCCGACTTCAGGCAGCTTTGAAACGATTTTCATGCAACAATTTTTTCTAGATAGGCACCCCGTATCTTAGGCTAATTCAGATAACCAGTCGCGGGATTTTAGATACTCGTCGTAGAGAACCGCTTCAGGGGAGCCCGCTTCGGGCTGCCAGTTATACTTCCAAATTGCTCGAGGTGGCATGCTGGCCAACACCGACTCAATTCTTCTGCCTGACTGTATTCCGTAACGTGTCCCGCGATCAATCGCAAGGTTAAACTCTGCGTAGCGGCCGCGCCTGTATAATTGAAATTCAGTTTCCCGTTCGCCGTAGGCAGTGTCTTTCCTGCGTTCAAGTATCGGGACATAAGCGTCCAGGATGCGATCCCCTATACTTCGAGTTAGGTCGAAACTTGCTTCAAATCCACCCTCGCGCCAGTCGTCGAAGAACAGGCCGCCAACCCCTCGGGGTTCCTGTCTGTGGCTCAAGTAAAAGTATTCATCACACCATTTTTTTAACCGGCTATACAGGTCGGGACTGAACGGCGCGCAGGCGCTTTCAGCGACCCTGTGCCAATGCAAGACATCCTCAGCAAACGGGTAGTAGGGCGTCAGGTCAAAACCTCCGCCAAAATGCCAATGTTCATCATCGATCAGGAAAAACCGAAGATTCGCATGAAAAGTTGGCGCGTAGGGGTTTCGTGGGTGCATGATCATTGAAATAGCGGCAGCCTGAAAACCTCGACCTGCCAAGTGCGGGTTTCTGCCACTAGCGGCTGGCGGCAGAGAATCTCCGACTGAGTGAGTAAACTGAACGGCGCCTCGCTCAATGTGAGGGCCATTGTCGATGACCCTTGGCCGGGATAGACCACCACCATTGGTTTCGATGTTCTCGACGCTGAATATTGCATCACCATCGATTTCTTCCAACGTCTTGCAGATGGATGCCTGCAGCGTCAGAAAGTAATCCTTTACGGCCTGGATTGAAGGAGCTGTTGTCACGACTTGTCACCGTTTTTAGAGGCTGCCAACTGTACCCAATTCCAATATCAATTACATTGACATTAGTCGCGAAACGCCACAATTTTGGTCAAAATTGGTTTACTATTCCCGGTTTGAAAAATTTGGTAAATCAAACTTGAAAACCCGCTTGAAGGAATCAGACCTCGCGGTCGTCTACGGCAATCTTGAGGTTGCTAATAAGGCATTCAGTGAGCGCTACCCGGGGATTAGGCCGGATCGGTTACCAATACATACTTTGTATGGCGGTGCGCACCTGTTCAAAAAGGAAACACCAAACAAGCTTGGCGGTTTGGCCTTGAAGCATCTAAAAGCCTATGCGCCCAATTTCGCCGAGTTTGCCCGAGCGCTGGAACTACCTGGAGCTGGGTCCCTGCCATTAAAGGAAGAAGCCATTGATGCGCTCGCTGCTGCACTTAAAGGGCAGGTTAGCCATACACCTGAAGGAATTTTGGCGACCGTATATCAACGTGTCACACATAAGTTGGCGACGGAGGCCATCGAAGATCAGCGGTTGGACTTTGAGGATGGGTACGGGGCTCGAGCAGATGAAGAGGAAGATGGACATGCGATTTCTGCCGCGGAGGAGCTTGCTGAAGGGGTCAAAAATAGACTATTGCCGCCATTCATAGGTATCCGCATAAAGTCGTTAACAGAAGAGACCAAGCGAAGGTCTATTCGGACGCTTGATCTTTTCTTGTCTACATTTGCAGAACAGGGTGCTGTACTACCGGACCCATTCTTTATCACCCTACCTAAAGTCACCAGCCCGGAACAGGTCAGTGCTCTCTTAACCTGCGTGGAGCTACTCGAAGGGCGATGCGCATTTCCTGTGGGACACATCAAGATTGAACTGATGATCGAAACAATCCAGTCAATTATTACCCTGGAGGGCGTTAATGGTATACCGGCGCTTATTGATGCAGGGAAGGGGCGGGTTACTTCTGCGATTCTTGGAACCTTTGATTATACCGCCAGTTGCAACATCGCTTCGCACCATCAGGATCATCGACACCCCTCAGCAGATTTCGCCAGACAGATGATGCAGGTCAGCTTGACCGGCACAGCTGTTAGTATCTGTGACGGCATTACCAACATCATGCCAATCCCGCCTAACAAAGGGGCAGACCTTACTGATAAGCAGAAAACTGAAAACGTTGAAGTTGTCCAACGTGCATGGCGCGAACATTTTAAAAACATTCTTCATAGCCTGCGTCTCGGGTTTTACCAGGGATGGGATCTGAATCCCGCGCAGCTGCCCATTCGGTATGCAGCGTTTTATTATTTTTTTCTGGAGGGGCTTGAAGATGCCAAGGCACGTTTAAGCACCTTTATTGAACAGGCAGCGCAGGCGTCGATGGTGGGCAATACATTTGATGATGCCGCCTCTGCGCAGGGGCTACTTAACTTTTTTGTCAATGGTATAAGTTGTGGCGCTTTGAGTGAGAATGAAGCTTTGGCGACGGGTATTACATTAAAAGAACTGCATGGCAGGTCTTTCCAAAAAATAGTTGAAAACAGATTAAGGGCAGACTAATGAATAATTTTAAGGCAGCGCTGGACGAAACCGAGGCCTGTATCGCAACCGGACTTTCCCACATACGAAGGCATTGTGATCGTGACGGAAAAATGAATGTCGGTATGCTCGACAGTCATCAGCAGGCTACTTCTGATCTCGCAGTTAGTACAGCCGAACTCCAATGCGCGCGGAATTACCTGGAATATGCCCATGAAAAGGGTGAAATCGAAAACCAGCTAGCGTCTACGTTTGCTGCAGAAACCTTACATAATATACGGCAGCGTTTTGCCCGCTTCCCGGGTGATTATGGCTTGGTTAGTGCTGACCTTGAAAAGATTGACCTTGATGTATGTGGTGATCTCTTGTCCGCTTCCGGCCTGCAAGCCCTGGGTAAGCGCATTGTCGAGCGCCAGGGCGACCTTGGTGATCGAGGGCTGGACGAAGAAAAGCTATTGATGGCCGATACTTTTCGCCAGTTTGCCGAAGATGTTGTGAAGCCGCTGGCAGCGCGGATACACGGGGAAAACACAATTATCCCCGACGAGATCCTGGATGGCGTCAGGGAGTTGGGCTGCTTTGGCCTGAGTGTTCCCCAAAGATACGGAGGTCTGTTGCCAGACGACCAGGAAGACAACCTGGGGATGATCGTCGTGACCGAAGAGCTTTCAAGAGGATCATTAGGTGGGGCAGGCAGCCTTATCACCCGTCCTGAGATTATGGCAAGAGCCTTGATTGAAGGGGGAACAGAAGAACAGAAGCAGCATTGGTTGCCAAAAATTGCCGAAGGGCGGCCGCTTTGTGCCATTGCTATTACCGAGCCAGACTATGGTTCGGATGTCGCGTCTATGAAACTCAAAGCAACCCAGGTCGATGGTGGTTGGGTATTAAATGGCGCGAAGGCCTGGAGCACATTTGCGGGTAAATCCGGCGTGCTGCTTACCCTTGCAAGGACTGACCCAGATCTCTCTGCAGGGCATCGTGGGTTAAGCCTTTTCATGGTTGAAAAGCCCGAATATGACGGTGAATCGTTTGAGGTTTCGCAAGACGCTGGAGGCAAGCTGTCAGGCAGTTCCATTCCGACGCTGGGATACCGGGGTATGCATTCCTTTAACCTTTTCTTTGATAATTTTTTTGTGCCCGCTACGCATATGATCGGCGAAGAAAAAGGCTTAGGTAAGGGCTTCTATTTCACGATGCGGGGCTTCACGGGTGGTCGTATCCAGACTGCCGCCAGAGCCTGCGGCGTGATGCAGGCTGCGTTTGAAACGGGGTTAAATTACGCGCAGGATAGAAAGGTTTTTGGAAAAACCGTCGCTGACTATCAGTTGACGTTGGTGAAATTCGCGAAAATGGCGATGTATCTAGGCGCCTGTCGGCAATTTACTTACTCGGTCGGACGGTTGATGGACGATGGTGGCGGGCAGATGGAGGCAAGTCTGGTCAAGCTGCTTGCCTGCAAACTGTCTGAGTGGACAAGTCGTGAAGCGATGCAAATCCATGGAGGGATGGGTTACGCTCAGGAAACGGATGCATCACGCTATTGGCTTGATGCTAGAGTTTTGTCTATCTTTGAAGGCACAGAAGAAACGCTGGCGTTAAAAGTAGTCGGCAGAAGCTTGGTTGAGCAGGCCTCCGCGTAGGTCGAACAGTCCGTAGCACATGGACAATTACAATATCGGGGTCCTCAGGGTCCTGAAAACTTAGGAAAGTAAGATGGATTTAGAATTTAGCCAGGAAGATTTCGATTTTCAACAGGAAGTGCGAGCTTGGATCGAGGAAAAATATCCACAGGAAATGAGGCAACGCAGGTCACGAAGTCCTGGAGGCAGCCTGTCTAAGGAAGATTACGTATATTGGCAGCAGGCTTTGCATGAGAACGGTTGGTCGGGTGTCAACTGGCCGAAAGAGCACGGCGGTCCTTGTTTCACAGCAACGCAGCAATATTTATACGACTTAGAGATGTCAGCCGCAGGAACGCCGGCAGTGATCCCTTTTGGTCAAAGTATGGTGGCCCCAGTCATCATGAAGTTTGGTACCCAGGCCCAGAAAGATAAGTACCTGCCCGATATCCTGGCCAGTAAGGTTTGGTGGTGTCAAGGTTACTCCGAGCCCGGGGCTGGTTCCGACTTGGCGTCTCTTGGAACCAAGGCCGTTCGCGATGGTGACCACTACGTTGTTAGTGGTACAAAGACCTGGAACACCCTGGGCCAGCATGCGGATATGATATTTTGCCTGGTAAGAACCAGCAATGAAGACATACCTCAAAAAGGCATCTCTTTTCTGCTGATTGATATGCATTCCCCAGGAATAGACGTGCAACCGATCGTTACCATCGACAATCCGCCGAAAGGTTACCAGGAAATTAACATGGTTCACTTTGACGATGTCAAAGTGCCTGTCGAAAACCTCATTGGGGAAGAAGGCAAAGGCTGGACCTATGCGAAATACCTATTGGAGTTTGAGCGCGGCAATGCCTATAGCCACGGTTTAAAAGCTGGCCTCAACAACATAAAACAGATGGCAGTATCAGAACAGAACGGTCAAGGCAGTTCATTGATGGAGGATGAAGAGTTTAAACAGAAATTGTCATCCACAGAGATCGCTATATCAGCCATGGAGTTCACAGAACTACGTATCCTAAGCAGTATCTCAACGGGTAAAAACGTTGGACCTGAATCGTCATTACTCAAGTGCCGGGGCACGGAACTTCAGCAAGAACTAACAGAACTGGCGGTAGAGGCAGTTGCCAACTATACGGTTCCATTTAATCATCCTGCCCCGGAGAAGGGCCTTAACTATGAACCTATTGGCCCCGAATATGCGAATGTAACTGCGCCGGAGTACTTCAACACAAGAAAAGTCTCGATCTATGCTGGGTCCAATGAGATCCAACGTAATATCATGGCGAAACTGGTTCTGGGGCTATAACGGACGGCCTTTGAAAGTAGGGGTCGTAGGGGGTAAATCGGTTGCAAAGAAGAGCTTTTTTACAGGCTGCGCTAGCAAGCGTGACGCTCAATGCGATACCTGCGTCTCTTAGCGCCAGTGAGGCAAAAATTGCTTTGCTGGATTCCGACCTTGTTTACCTCTCACCGTACCAATCGGACGGCTCTTTAAGCCGTTGCCAGGCCGAAGTGTGGTACGCAATGCTGGGTGCTGATGTCTTTGTCTGCACAGCGAGCAGTAGCTGGAGGGCTCAGGCGCCGATAAAAGGTCTTGTCAGAACAAAGCTTTGGGTGGGTGACCTTGGTGTATGGAAGAGGGCAGACTACGGGTCGCTGCCGGCTGTGGTTGCCGACGCTAGCATTGAGACTGATGAAAAAGTACTCGCGTTAGCCTTAAATCGGTTCGGTGACAAGTACCATCGGGAATGGAAGAAGTGGGGGCCAAGATTCAGTCGGGGGTTAGTCGACGGGTCCAGAACGATGCTTAGATACCAACTATCTAGCTAAACGGTCGGCGCGGATTTGTGAGCTTCACCCTGGTACGCGGCTAGTGACGTAACAACTTTTGAGTTCACTGATCCGCTGACTGAGCGCTTTGGCGCGGCGATCGGTGGTAAAGCCGTCATGGTGAGTGCCTTCGCGACAATTTCAGGTAAGCCCAGCATTTGGAGAATTGACCGTATGGCATAGTCAGTAGCGTTTCGCTCCACCTGCCCTTTGTCGATCGCCGAAGTGACATGCCGAACCATACCCCTAATCAAGGATTCGGTGAAGCTAACATCATCAACCTTGAACCTGCCGCCACTAACACCCCGCTCAATGTCTTCGATCCTTGCGTTGACCGTCTGTTCGAGCGTTAGCCATGTTAGGCCCGTAAAGCTTGTAAACTCTCTCCATTCCTGATTATCGAGAGCCTGATCAAAATAATATTTTAGCGCAACCGCCACTCTCATTGCAGGATCCTTGATGGATTCCCTGGCGGTTTCCAGATTTCCGGCTATCAGGTCCCGCATCTCATCGGCTACGGCCACGAACACGTCTTGTTTGGTATCAAAGTAATTGTAATAGGTACCCGTGGAGACGCTTGCCCGTTTTGTAATCTCCTGTATGGATATACTGTCGTGGCCTTTCTCAGCCACAAGGCTTCGTGCAGCCTCAAGCAGTAACTGGCGCGTCGCCTGTCGCTTATCAGATGGGGCTGTCTCTAAAACAGAAGTTTTTATAACAGAAGTGTGTGTAGCAGATGTGTCTGAGATTAATACGACCATGTCGTTTCGCACTTTCAATATCTAGTGTTCGAATATACCAGTAAGTGTATGAAAATAAGTGAATAGATAGTGGAAAGATGGCTAAAGTCCATCTAAAAACCCTAAATTAAGTGCCCCGTTAAAAGAACTATGCGTTTCGCACCTAACTTGCATATTATTAGCGACATTAGACCGCTTTATTGGAGAGCACATGAATTTTGACTTGAGCGAACAGCAACTAGCAATCCAAGACGCTGTTTCCCGGATATGTCTAAACTTTGGTGAAGATTATTGGCTGGCTCGAGACACGGACGGGGACTTTCCTGAGGAGTTTGTGCGAGCGATAACAGAGGGTGGTTGGTTAGGCATCGCGATGCCAGAGGAGTTTGGTGGTGCTGGTCTAGGCGTTAGTGAGGCGCTGATTCTTGCCCATACAATCGCCCGCTCCGGCGCCGGTATGAGCGGCGCCTCAGCGATTCACCTGAACTTGTTTGGCCCGAATCCAATCGTTGTGTTTGGTACTCACGAGCAAAAATCTCGTTTCCTGCCACCACTGATCCAGGGTTTAGACAGAGCATGCTTTGGCGTCACGGAACCCAACTCCGGCCTCAATACGTCAAAGTTAGAAACCCGCGCAGAACGTGATGGCGATAATTATGTCATCAACGGCCAGAAGCTCTGGACGACGACCGCACAGACGGCGACCAAAATCCTGTTAATCGCCAGGACGACCCCATTATCTGAGTGTGAACGCCCAACAGACGGTCTGTCCCTGTTTTTTACGGACTTAGATCGAGAAAAAATCGAAGTCAGGCTAATTGAGAAAATGGGCCGAAAGGCCGTTGATAGCAATTCGCTCTTTATTGATGACTTGATCGTTCCTTTACAGGACCGCATTGGTGAGGAAGGGGATGGGTGGAAATGCCTGCTGCATGGATTGAATCCCGAACGTATCCTGATCGCGGCCGAGGCTATAGGTTTAGGCCAGGCGGCACTGGAACGAGCAGCCAACTATGCACGTGAACGTGTGGTATTTGATCGTACCATTGGCAAAAATCAGGCAATCCAGCACCCGCTTGCGGTGAACTGGATGGAACTGGAAGCAGCGATGCTGATGGTCTTCAAAGCCGCATCAATATACGACAGGGGGGAACCCTGTGGCGCAGAAGCTAACACCGCCAAATACCTGGCGGCAGAAGCGGCCTTATCAGCATGCCAGAGAAGCGTTTTGACTCATGGGGGTATGGGGTACGCAAAGGAATATCACGTGGAACGGTATTTACGTGAAATCATGATTCCTGTCATTGCACCGGTATCGCAGGAGATGATTAAGTCGTTTATTGGGGAAAGAGTGCTGGGGCAGGAAAAGAGTTATTAACCTGGATTAGTGAAGTAGCACATTCTTTTATTGGCCGCTACCTTCGAAAAAAGATGGTGACTCGAGGAAAAACCCTCATCAGGCAAGGGAATGCGGATGATTACACTGTCATGTCACTCTGCGTTTTTATAAGACCGATCGGCATCTGATCTCCCTGAAAGGCCCCCTGAAAAGCGCCCTGAAAGGCCCCCTGAAAGGCCCCCTGAAAGGCCCCCTGAAAGGCGCCTTGAAAGGCGCCTTGAAAGGCGCCTTGAAAGGAGGAAATCATTAGTACCGTTGTTGATGACATAATGACGACCCTGTGCGCTAGACACCAACATATAATTCGTAAAAACCTAACCAAGGACGGGGATGTTTAATGCAGGAAAGTAAACACTATGAAGTTGTGGTTGTCGGTGCTGGTGTCTGTGGCATCTATCAACTGTATCGGCTGCTGGAGCAGGGTATCAATGTGACCGTTTTGGAAGCTGGCGCCGACCTTGGTGGCACCTGGTATTGGAATCGATATCCCGGTGCCCGTTTTGATTCAGAGAGCTATAGCTACGCTTATTCTTTTTCTGACGAACTCTTACAGGAATGGGATTGGAGTGAACATTTTGCCAGTCAGCCTGAAACTCTGCGTTACCTGAACTATGTTGCAGACAAGTTCGATCTGCGTGAACACATGCAGTTTGACTGCCGGGTCAACTCTGCTGTTTTTGACGAATCTGAGTGTATTTGGAAAGTTATTCTGGAGGATGGCAGAAGCCTGACCAGCAATATCCTGTTAACAGCGATTGGAATGCTTTCCACACCAACGCTTCCCAATATCGAAGGCATTAGCGCCTTTCAGGGCGAATCCTTTCACACTTACCACTGGCCAAAGGAACCGGTTGAACTGCAAGGTAAGCGAGTCGGGGTTATCGGGACTGGGGCCACCGGTGTACAGGTTATTGCAGATATTGCTGACAAGGTTGGTAGTTTGACAGTTTTTCAAAGGCGGCCCAATTGGTGCGCCCCGCTTAAGAATGGACCCATTGATGCTGCCACGATGGTGGAGATTAAGGCTTCCTACGACGAAATATTCGAGAAATGCAGAACAACGCCGGGTGGGTTCCTGCATGGTCCAGACCCTCGACATGTTGAAGAGGTCACGGAAGAAGAACGCAAGGAATTCTGGGAAGAACTCTACAATTCACCCGGGTTTGGCGTCTGGTTAGGTAATTATCGGAATGTATTAATGGAAGATGCCGCCAACGCGCAATATTCAGCCTTTATCGCGGATAAGATTCGATCCAGAGTTCTTGACCCCCAACTCGCCGAGAAGCTTATCCCAAAGGATCATGGTTTCGGGACCAGGCGTGTTCCTCTTGAAACGAATTATTACGAGGCTTATAACCGGAGTAATATCAGGTTAGTTGACCTGAATGAGACACCCATCGAACGGGTTACTAAAAACGGCCTGCGGACAACCAGCGAACACCATGAATTTGACCTGATCATTTACGCCACGGGGTTTGATGCCATTACCGGAGCGTTCGACAAAATCAATATCGAAGGACCACGGGGCAACAAACTTCGCGATAAGTGGCAGGAGGGCCCGGTGACATTCCTGGGACTCCAAACTCACGGCTTCCCTAACATGATGACCCTGGCTGGGCCGCAAGGCGCGTCAGTATCGTCGAACTTTCCTCGAGCCATCGAAGATGCCGTCGATTGGGCAACTGCATTTATAAGCTATCTCCGAGAGCATCAATATCAACGGTTTGAACCAGAAGAAGCTGCCGAAGCCGATTGGCTAGAACACGTCAAGGCAGGTTACGACATGATGTTACTCACTAAAACAAAATCCTGGTTTACTGGGTACAACTCCAATGTTGAAGGTCATGACAAACTCCGTTACCAGATCTACCTTGGGGGAGCGCTACAATATAGGGAACGACTGCGTGAGGTAGCAGAAAATGACTACACTGGGATTTCACTCTCCTAATCGGCGAGCGGCCTAATTACCCTGCTCAGCTGACTGGTTTACCGGGTCCTTTCTCTAGCGCTTTAGCGCCGGCATCACTCCGCCGGGGGTCAAAGCGCCTTCCCAATCATGCGTCATACTCTGTCTTGCTCACCAGCCAATCGGTGACGAGTTCTCTTGAGCCTGCAACCTTGATTCGGGACGATTTCTTTTCGAGCTGATAATTGTACATTGGGTCATAATATTCAGAAAGTAATAGGGTAATCCAGTTGCGATGACCCTCCAAAGACTCAGTGCTTTGGTGGTGTTTAAGTGCTGCAAGCACGCTGTTTCGGACGTCACTATGTGCCGTGTTACCAAGTCGCTTTCGAATGGCATCAACAGCATCAAGAAGGTACCGGCTGAACTCGTCTACCGCCAGGGCCCCGAAATGCGCTTCATATTCACGCCATTGAAGCTTGATGTACTCTTGATAGATCCGTTCTGTGCGCATCTCTATCGAGTCCTCGAGAAGCGCAATTGGTGCGTTTTGCATTTTCTCTTGTAGCGGGGGAGGTAAGTGAACCTTTCCAATCATCCGCCCTTCGTCTTCTACCAATATCGATGGATGTTGAGCAAGTTTCAGGAAATTGACCGATAGTTCGTTCTCAAAATTCAACTGGGTAGGCTGTACAGAGATATGTCGGCCAAAAGCACTGCCACGATGGTTGGCGATACCCTCTAGATCGATCGCCTGATCAAACTGTTGCAGAAACTCGGTTTTCCCAGAACCTGTTTTACCAGCAACAATGATTAGCGGGGGAAGATTTTCCATGGTCGACAATAGGCATCGACGCAGCGCTTTGTAACCGCCGTCAATTTTAGGCACGTTATGGCCTTCGGTCTTCAGCCACTCACAGGCAATGCTAGAGCGCTGACCACCCCTGAAACAATAAAGCATGGCGTTAGGATGCTCGCGCAGGAACGCAAGCCAAGCGGCTACTTTGGTAGCTTTGTCTTTTCCAGAGACCAGGTCATGTCCCATCCTGGTTGCAGCCTCGGGGCCAGATGCTGAATAACAGATGCCAACCTGTTCACGCTGTGTATCGTTAAGGATGGGCAGATTGCTGGCTTGCGAGAAGGCTCCGGCATCGAACTCAACCGGTGCTCGAACATCGATAAGGGGAATATCCTCACGAAAAATTGCCTGCATATCCAGCGTGTTTGCCATTTCTTTTGCGTTAATCTGGAGGAGGGGGAGACATTATATAGCGTGAGCCACCAGGGGTCAGGAAAAGGTACGGTTGGAGTCGTGCCGTCCTGCAGGTTATTTAACGCACGGGTCTATACCAACGACAATGGCCAGAGTATCAACCGGCGACCTATTCAGGGGAGAATATCGTGGGTTAGTCAAAGCGCAGGCATTTCGACGCTAAATGCAGGCTTATCGGCGGCATTTTTAACACGCACCTCTCCGTTTGCGCCAGTTAATAGTAAATCAACAATTTCAGCGGCCATAACTTCTACCGCCATTACATTGAACTCGGGGGCTCTATATTCATCTGGGACGATTTGTGTGTCTGTAACGCCCGGGCAGATAACATTGACGCGAATGTTTGTGCCATCATTTGCTGCTGCTACGGCACGACCGAAACCGATCAAAGCGTACTTTGTTGCGGTGTACATCGGATCGACCGGCACAACGCTTAGACCTGCAGTCGAAGCCGTTATCGTCACAGCCCCACCTTTATGTCGCATCAAAGGCAACACGCTTTTCATGCCGTGATAAACACCGTTTAAGTTTACCCCAACGATTTTCTGATATTGCGCCTCGGTGACATCTTCAATCGCCAGGAAAGGCTCTCCTGTAGGCACTGTCATGATGCCAGCGTTAAGGTGAACATAGTCGGGTATACCTAAACTTTGCTTACAAGCGTTCACCGCACCCTGAACGCTTGCCAAACTGGTGACATCACAGGCTATAAATTCACCGCCTATTTTTTTAGCAAGCGCTTCGCCGTCGGTTTTATTGATGTCACAGACTGCGACGCGTATCCCTTGTTTAGCCAACGCGGTACAAACCGCTGCGCCAATACCGGTCGCAGCGCCTGTTACCAATGCTATTTTCTCTGACATGTCTGAACCCCTGGTGGTCGTAGTTTATGGTCGTAGTTTATGGTCGTAGTTTATGGTCGTAGTTTATGGTCGTAGTTTATGGTCGTAGTTTATGGTCGTAGTTTAAGGTAATAGTTTAAGGTAATGGTTTATAGTCATATAAATGAATTAATGCCGATAAGTCACTTAGTTTGAGACAAATAACCGGCGCAGAGCAACCAAGGCTATGAATTTAGCATGGAGCAGGGCGGTTACGTGAGTTGGATAAACGGCTTTTCTGGAACCTAAAAGTTAACCGGTCGAAACCGCTATCAAGCGGTTATGTCCAAGCATTTATGTCCAAGCATTGATATCCGGGCATTGATGACCACACTACCTTTTAGCGGATACAAAAATAAAGTATCTTTACCTGGTGATTTTTGACCGCGTCGTCACGATTGCTCTGTAGTAAGCACAAAAATTTGAAGCTCAACAAGAAGTTGGCTATGAAAAACATTTAATAAGGAAGCGTCATGAAACTTTTTAACTCAGTCGGGCCAAACCCGAAAGTCGTTCGCATGTATATGGCAGAACGTGGTATTGAAATTGATCTGGAAGAAGTTGATCTGATGGCCGGTGCAAACCGTCAAAGCGATTACGTCAAAATAAACCCGGGCGGGCAACTGCCTGCGCTTGAACTCGACAACGGCGACGTCATCGCTGAAATTACCTGTATCTGCGAATATCTAGACGATCGCGACGGTGGCTCGAGTTTGATTGGAACCACGCCAGAGGAGCGCGCTGAAACCCGAATGTGGGCACGGCGGATTGATTTAGGCATTCTGGAACCACTGGCGAATGGCTTTCGATACGCCGAAGGCGAGCCCATGTTTAAGGATCGAATGACCTTGATTCCACATGCTGCGGCAGACCTGAAGGCGCTAGCACAGGAAAAAATCTCCTGGCTTGACGGATTGATGGATGGCAAAGAGTTTGTCTGCGGCGATAGATTCACACTTGCGGATATTTTGTTATTTGTATTCCTGGAATTTGGTTCGCAGGTTGGTCAACCGCTCAACAAGGCCAATAAGAATATTGCAGACTTTTATGAAAGAGTCGGCGCGCGACCGAGTGCTAAAGCCTAGTCACGTGGCTAGTGTTCTATGTTTGCGTGAAAACGACCCGATAGCGCCACGGTGCGGTTGGGTGTCAAACGAACTTTGAGTACGAATGCAGTTTGCGCTGTGAAAGCAACGCAAGCTGCATCATAGTGAGGTTTGGAGTAGTGACCAGATCATGGCGTTTAGAGGGTCGGGGGCAAGAGCTTATCTATTCACATGATCATTGAGTAGATGTTGCAGCATTGCTGCGAAGCGCGGACGTAATTTAACATAATATACATTATGCGCAATCTTATGCCCAGTAAGCGCAGATTGAACCGCCTGCCGGTTCCTCGCCCAAGACCACTAATTACGTTGCTTTAAATCAATCGTGAAACCTTAGGACATTAAATCTACAATTCCACGCGCCACCACGTTCAAATACGCCACGTTAAGAACAGACCCACGTAAAACAATCATACTCAAACCGTCCTGTTCCAACCGTCCTGTTCCAACCGTCATATTCAAACCGTCATATTCAAACCGTCATATTCAAACCGTCATATTCAAACCGTCATGTTCAAACCGTCATGTTCAAACCGTTATGTTCAAACCATCATGTTCAAACTATAGGCAGTCAAACATGTGATCTTACGGATAAGCCAACCTGGCAAACAGCGGGCCTTAATGGCTAGCCGTTAACGCTTTAGTGAGGAGATCAACTGGCACTAACTCGTGACGAGTTCTGGTTACAAAACCCGCAACCTCCAGCGCGCCCTTACAGGCGGCTCCAGCCAGGATCGCCGCTCGCACAACTACCCTCCACTACCGATGAATGATGCTTTAGTTACCTGCGGCGCTTATCTACGGCTTTTATCTATGGTGATTACTTAAGAAAGCTACCCTAGGGAACCTATCCTAGGGAAGCTATCCTAGTACCAGTGACACCACTTATCGAAAAAATCGATCAGAACTCGAATTGTTGCTCTGGCGGAGTTTCGGGTTCAGCCAATCGATTACTCCACAGGGCATTCTGCGCCAAGGTGGAATCAAAAAACTCAAACACCTCCGCGATCTTGCCGTCCCTGAAACCGAATGTTTGGCAATAGCGCTGATTGTAGCGCTCACCGTTCGCTGCTAGACCGTCTGCCTCCATAAAAGCCACCACGCGTTGCTCATCGGCGCACATGATTTTCCATTTGCTGGCGAAGCGAAAGGTATCCATCTGCAGACGACCGAACACCTCCGGCGCCAC